>MDTB01154972.1_pt1 | contig 17144 bp, 15 predicted proteins | sample 811161 | NCBI WGS metagenome assembly MDTB01 (sample SAMN05326650, study PRJNA326480) | marine metagenome | isolation source: seawater | place: Mediterranean Sea | collected 2009
GACGGGACTCGAACCCGCGGCCTCCGGCGTGACAGGCCGGCGCTCTAACCAGCTGAGCTACACCCCCTAAGAATGGTGGGCGATGACGGGCTCGAACCGCCGACCCTCTCGGTGTAAACGAGATGCTCTCCCAGCTGAGCTAATCGCCCCAGTTACTAACAATTAGCAACAAATCTGTATTAGTTTACTGCTTCTTTTAAGGCCTTCCCGGCAGAAAACTTTGGTTGATTAGATGCAGGTATTTGAATTGCTGCTCCAGTCTGCGGATTTCTTCCAGTAGTAGCTTTTCTTTTAGAAATTTTAAAAGTACCAAAACCAATGATTTTAACATCAGAACCTTTTTTTAATTCGTCTGTTACAGTATTAATAAATGTTTGTAAAGCCTCAGTGCACTGGGTCTGACTCAGATTTGACGCACCTGACATAGCTGAAATAAGTTCGTTTTTATTCACAATTACTCCTTTTTTTTTTATTAGTACATATTAAATTTATTTATTAAAAGGTCAATAATATAATTTAATGTCTTACAATTACTTTACCATCAGAGTTTTTATTAGAATTTTCTAATACTATTTTTGGTTCCTTCCATTTTATGGGAGTAAGTTTTTTTACCAATGTTTCTTTTAAAACATCTAAAATATTATCTGCTACTATTATCTTAATTTTCTTCTTAATATTTTTAGGTATTTCCTCAAGATCTTTCTCATTATCTTTAGGTATAATTACTTTTGATATACCAGACCTTATTGCTGCAAGTAATTTTTCTTTTAGTCCGCCAATAGGTAAAACTCTTCCACGAAGGGTTATTTCACCAGTCATGGCTACCTTACAATTAACTGGTATTCCAGTTAATATCGATACGATTGATGTAACAATAGCTACACCAGCCGAAGGTCCGTCTTTCGGAGTAGCTCCTTCAGGAACATGAACGTGTATATCTTTGTTTTCAAACTCTGGTGGTATAATACCTAATGTAGGGGCATTATAACGTACATATGATACAGCAGCTTGTATTGATTCTTTCATTACATCACCTAAACGTCCAGTAACTTGCCTTCTGCCTTTTCCCTGCATTAATACAGCCTCGATTGCTAAAATATCGCCTCCAAATTCTGTGTATGCTAAGCCAGTCGTAATACCTATTAAGTTCTTTTTTTCCGTTTCTCCATGTCTAAATTTTTTAACACCAAGAAAGTCAGATAAATTAGTATTGTTAACAGATGCTTTTTTTGTAGTACCTTTAACTATAGCCGTTGTAGCTTTTCTACATATTTTAGAAATTTCTCTTTCTAAATTTCGTACTCCTGCTTCTCTAGTATAGTATTTTATAACACTGTTTATAGCAGTGTTATTTATTTTAAACTCATTTGATTTTAAACCATTCTTGGAAAGTTGTTTTTTTAATAAGTACTTTTTTGCTATTTGCAACTTTTCTTCTTCAGTATATCCTGATAAATGAATAACTTCTAACCTATCTAGTAAAGGTTGTGGCATATTTAATGAGTTGGCAGTTGTAATAAAAAGAACATTTGATAAATCATAATCAACTTCTAGATAATGATCATTAAAAGTATTATTCTGTTCTGGGTCAAGTGCCTCTAGAAGAGCGGATGAAGGATCTCCTCTCCAATCTGCGCCAAGTTTATCAATTTCATCTAATAAAAAAAGAGGATTTGATGTACCTGCCTTCTTCATTCCTTGAACTATTTTTCCTGGCATTGAACCAATATAAGTTCTTCTGTGTCCTTTAATTTCAGCTTCATCTCGAACTCCACCTAAAGACATTCTAATAAATTCTCTTCCAGTAGATTTAGCGATAGATTTACCCAAGGAGGTTTTACCTACCCCTGGTGGACCTACTAAACATAAAATTGAGCCTTGTACTTTTTTTACTCTTTTCTGTATTGCTAAATATTCTATAATTCTTTCTTTTACTTTCTCTAAACCAAAATGATCCTTATTTAACGAGTTTATAGCATCATTTAAATCATATTTTATCTTTGATGGACTTTTCCAAGGTATTCCTAGAAGCCAGTCTAGGTAATTTCTTACAACAGTAGATTCAGCAGACATTGGACTCATACTTTTAAGTTTTTTTAGTTCACTCTCCGCTTTTTTCTTTGCTTCATCAGTTAACTTCAAAGTATTAATTTTTTTTAGATATTCTTCATTGTCATCTGAAGAATCATCATTATCTCCAAGCTCTTTTTGTATAGCTTTTAATTGCTCATTTAAATAATATTCTCTTTGTGTTTTTTCCATTTGCCTTTTTACTCTAGATCTTATTTTCTTCTCTACTTTCAAGACATCCAATTCTGATTCAAGTAATTCTAAAATTTTTTCAAGTCTAATATCTAAAAGTTCTACTTCTAAGATTTTTTGTTTTTCAGATATTTTAATATTTAAATGAGCGGCCACTGTATTAGAGATTTTTGATGGATCCTCTATTTGAGCTACACTAGAAATTATATCTTTAGAAATCTTTTTATTTATTTTTACATAACCTTCAAATTGCTCAGAAATAGCTCTAGTAAGAGCTTTACAATTATCAGTTTTTTTTATCTTTTCAGGAAAGTTGGTGTATGAGGCTTTTAAAAAATTATCATTTAAAGTAAAATTAGCAATTTTAATCCTGCTCATACCTTCAACTAATACTTTAACAGTGCCATCTGGAAGTTTTAACATCTGTAAAACATTTCCTAAAATACCTACCTTATAAAGATCTGAAGTATTTGGATTATCTACATTTGATTCTTTTTGAGTGACTAACAAAACTTGCTTATTTTCATCATCAGACTTCATTACTTCTTCAATTGCTTTTACTGATTTTTCTCTACCCACAAATAGTGGAACTATCATTTCTGGAAAAATAACTATATCTCTTAACGGTAATAATGGTAAATATTTCATAATATATCCTTTATATAATATATACGTGATGTTTGCGAGTTAAGATTTCAAGAGTTTTATGCTCTTGTTTCTAATTCTGATTTATTTTTGCTGTAAGCTACAATTGGCTTGCCTTTACCTTTAATTACATCACTGTTAACTACTACTTCATTAATATTATCTTCTGAAGGTATTTCATACATACTATCTAATAATATTTCTTCAAGTATAGATCTAAGCCCTCTTGCTCCAGTTTTTCTAGAAATAGCTTTTTTTGCTATAGCTTTCAACGCGTCTTTTGTAAATGTAAGCTTTACATCTTCTAAAGAATATATTTTCTTGTACTGCTTCACTAGTGAATTTTTAGGTACAGTTAAAATTTCTATTAAAGCTTTTTCATCAAGGTCATTTAATGATGCTAAAATAGGTAGCCTACCAATAAATTCAGGAATTAAGCCATATTTAAGCAAATCTTCGGGTTCTACTCCAGAGAGTATCTCTGAAAATTTTCTTGTTTCTGGCATTTTAACACTAGCATTGAAACCAATTCCAGCTGATATACCCCTCTTAGATATAATCTTCTCTAACCCACTAAATGCTCCTCCACAAATAAAAAGAATATTGGAAGTATTTACAGGTAAAAATTCTTGTTGAGGATGTTTTCTTCCACCCTGAGGTGGAATACTTGCTACTGTACCTTCCATAATTTTTAATAAAGCTTGTTGTACACCTTCACCTGATACGTCTCTCGTAATTGAAGGATTATCTGACTTTCTACTAATCTTATCAATTTCATCTATATATATTATACCTCTTTCAGCTCTTTCAATATTGTAGTCTGAAGCCTGTACTAGTTTTAAAATAATATTCTCAACATCTTCACCTACATAACCAGCCTCTGTCAAACTTGTAGCATCTGCCATAGTGAAAGGAACATCTATTATTCTCGCTAATGATTGAGCTAATAGCGTCTTACCAGAACCAGTAGGCCCTATCAATAAGATGTTTGATTTAGAAAGCTCAACGTCATTTTTATTTTTTGATATATTACCTATACGTTTGTAATGATTATGAACTGCTACTGACAGAACTTTTTTGGCGTTATCTTGCCCTATAACATAATCATTTAAAACTTTATTTATTTCAGATGGTGCGGGTATTCCTTCTAATTTTTGATTAACTACGGATTTATTTTCCTCTTTAATAATATCCATACATAGTTCTACACATTCATCACATATAAATACTGTGGGTCCTGCTATTAATTTCTTTACTTCATGTTGACTTTTTCCACAAAAAGAACAATAGAGAGTATTTTTATTTTCGGATTTATCTTTAACCATAATTTAATTTACATAAATTTAATTGCATATTCAAGGTTTTAACTTTTTATTTGGTCTCTGTTATTTATAATCTCATCGATTACTCCAAATTTTTTTGCTTCTTCAGCCGTCATAAAATAATCCCTTTCTAGAGTTTTTCTTATTATTTCAACTTTCTGCTTTGTATGCTTTTCGTAAATTTTGTTTAACCTTTCTTTAATTTCAAGAATTTCTTTGGCATGTATTTCTATATCTGTGGCCTGACCAGAAAAACCTCCTGATGGTTGATGTAACATAATTCTTGAATTAGGTAGAGCAAATCTCATGCCAGTTGCCCCAGCTGCTAATAATAGCGATCCCATAGAGGCAGCTTGTCCTACACAAAGCGTTGAAACATTAGGCTTAATATATTGCATCGTGTCATAAACTCCTAATCCAGAAGTAACAATGCCTCCAGGGCTATTTATATACATATAAATATCCTTTTTAGGGTTCTCTGACTCTAAAAAAAGAAGTTGCGCGATTAATACACTTGCTACATCATCTGTGACTGGTCCCGTTAGAAATATTATTCTTTCTTTTAGCAGTCGAGAATAAATGTCGTAAGCTCTTTCTCCTCTATTAGATTGCTCCACCACCATTGGAATTAAAGAACTAGCATATTCTGTTATCTTATTTGTCATTTTTACCTTTCTTATTATTTTTATCATCAATAACTTTACCTGATACTTTGTTTAGTAATTCCTCAGAATTTATTTTTTCTTTCTTTATTTTTGCTTGAGCCTCAATAAACCTCATCACTTTGTCTTCAAATATTGGCCCTTTGATTGAATTCATGTAGTTAGGGTTTTGTTTATAATGTTCTATAACTTCTTTTTCTTTGCCTGGGTATTGCATACAAATTTTGGCTAATGCTGTTTCCATTTCTTTTTCAGTAACATTAATTTTATTTTTTATACCTATTTCTGAAATTATAAGGCCTATTTTTACTTTGTCCTCTGCTTCCTTTTTAATATTTTCATCTAAAGGTTTTTTCTTAGCAACCTGTTTATTTTGTATTTCACTTTTTATAACATCAATTTCTCTATTAACCAAAGTTTCAGGAAGAGAAAAAGAGTAAAGTTTAGTTAAATTATCAACAATAGATTTTTTTAAAGCATTAAAACTTAATTCATCAGAATATTTTTGTAATTCATTAGCAATTTTATTTCTTAAATCTTTAGAATCTGTAGATCCCGCTTTTTTTGCAAGTTCATTTTCATCATTTAGTTTTTTTCCTTCTAAAATATTATTGATTTTTATATTAAATTTAACCTTTTTACCTTGCAAATCTTTTCTATCGTAATTTTCTGGAAATGTCATATCAAACTCTATATCGTCTCCAGTAGACTTGCCGGTAAGATTTTTTTCAAATTCTGGAAAAAAATTATTGTTACCTAAGTCTATAGGCTGCTTATCAGCAGACCCTCCATCAAATAAACTACCGTCAATAAAACCTTTGTAACTTATAACCAACCTGTCTCCAGATTTAGAAACTCTATTTGTGCTTAGTTCATTGTAATCTTTGTAATCATTAAATAGATTATCAATAACTTTATCTATATCTTTTTTTTCTACGATTGATACATATTTTTTTAATTCAAGTGAGCTAAATTCTTTCAATTTTATCTCTGGTAGAATTTCAAATTCATATTCAGCTTCAAGGTCTTCTTTGGAATCTATTTTGGATAGCAAGGTAACTTTTGGTTGTGCTGCTAATCTATATTTTTTTTCTTCAAATTTTCTATTACCCTCCTCTTGAATTACTTTTTCAGTTACTTTTGACATAACGTCTTTTTGATATCTGTTCTTAACAAAAGAAATCGGTACTTTGCCAGGCCTAAAACCGGAAATTTTTAGATTTTTAGAAAGATCTAAAAAATTTTCTTCCATTTTTTTTTCTATAACAGAAAAAGGTACTTTTATCTTAAATTTCTTTTTTAGAGAATTTATTTTGTTGTCTACCATTTTTAATTTTAATCCTTGATTAATTATCGCATAATTTTATCATAAATATCTATTATTATTTATTTAGTTAAAAATTTTTTTACAAGGCCATTTTTGGCTTATCGCTTTAGCAGCATGCAACCATGCTATTTGATTATCAAATTGCGGATTATTTTTTGAATACAGCAAAACTTCCCTAATTAAATCTTGTGTAGAAAATACATCAGATAGGTCTGCATATGTCATGCTTTCTTCTGGATTTATTTTTTCAGTTTCTAAACTCATACATCTGCTATTTAATGTTGTTGATAACGACATTATAAAATTCATACAAGTATTATATTTTTTTTTTCCTTCTAACATCTCTTTTTTGCTAACCTCGTAAGGATTAAAGCTTTCTTGTGTAATATTACAAGCATTCACTAAAAAAAACATAGGGTAATCATAAAAACTATTTGACCAAACTTTAATATTAAATAACGTCAAATTAACTAATAGAATTATACAAGTAGTTATTATATTTAATTTCATTTTTTCATATATACTTTATTTGGTGCGGCTGGAGGGACTTGAACCCCCACGGATTTCTCCACCAGAACCTAAATCTGGCGTGTCTGCCAATTTCACCACAGCCGCTAATTATTTAATAATAATTTAGCAAGTCTATCAATAATTGATTTAAAATCAATATTAGTATATTTATATACTTCTTCTAAATCACCTGATTTTCCAAATTTATTTACACCCATAGGGAAAATTTTGTGACCAAGCACTCCTCCTATCCAAGATAAAGAGCTTGAATGACCATCAATAATTGTAATTATTCCAGTTGTTTTATTACTAAAAGGTTTAAGTTTATTTTCAATTTGTGAAATATTACCTGAATACTTAGATTTTTCCCAATCTTTATAAAGCTTATCTGGAGATATTGCAATTAATAACCCTATATCTATTTCATCGTGATAAATTTCTTCAAGTGACTTTTCCACTTCTGCTATCATAACACCCGTACATATAATAATTATAGAATTTAAAGACTTTGGTTCTTTTAACCAATAACATCCATTTATGAGGTCTTTTTGCAATAATTTATCAATTTTCCTATTTGGTTGTAATAGTTTTTTAGTAGAAAGCCTAAAGTAAATAGAACTTCCTTCTTTATTTTGAATAAAGTTTAATGCCCAAAAAAATAAAAAATTAAATTCATCCGCATAACTCGGTTCGTAATATATTAAGTTAGGTTGAGAAATTCCTATATTTGGTGTAATTATAGACTGGTGAGCACCTCCCTCATGAGATAAAGTTATGCCAGAAGGAGTACCTATTAAAATAAACCTTGAATCAACATAAGTTGCATAGTTGAGTGCATCAAGACCTCTTCCTATAAAAGTATCATAAATTGTTCCAATTGGAAGTAATCTTTTACCAAATAACTTATCACTTATACCCAAAGAAGCTAATAATAAAAAAAGGTTGTTTTCCGCTATTCCAAGCTCAATGTGTTGGCCATTAGGCAAATATTTCCATTTTTGCGCAGAAGACACTTTTTTTTCTCTGAAAATATCACTTTTTAAATTTGTATTAAATATATTTTTCTGGTTAACCCATCCCCCTAGGTTAGTTGAAACCGTTACATCTGGAGAAGTAGTTACTATTCTTTTACTAAAATCATTGTCCATTTTGCCTATTTCATTCATAATTTTACCAAAACATTCTTGAGTACTAGTAAAATTGTTAAAAGTTATGTTTAACGGCATTACTTTCAATATATTCTCATCAAGTTCTCTTTTAATTTTTGATAATGGGTTTGAGTTTATGATTGCATTAAAATCACTAATATTTAAATTTAAACCTTCTACTTTATCCCACTCTTTTCCTTTTCTAATACCCATTTTTTTTTGATAATCATTAAACTGTTTTAAATTCATGATGCCAGAATGATTATCTTTGTGTCCAGCTAAAGGCAAACCAAAACCTTTAACAGTATAACAAATAAAACAAGTAGGTTTATCACTGTTTATATGTTTAAAAAAAACCTCTTCTAAAGATTCTGCATCATGCCCTGCTAGATTGGTCATTAATTCTTGTAAATCTTTATCATTAAAACCTTCTAATAAACTAATTACATTTTTTTCATTTTTAAATTCCTCTAATAAAGTTTTTCTCCACTCAGCCCCTCCTTGAAATGTAAGAGCAGAAAATAAATCATTCGGGCAATCATCTATCCATTTAAGTAACTTTCTTCCTTCTTTTAAGTTTTTTAAACTATTTAATTTTTCACCATATTTAAGAATTTCTACATTCCAATCCATTAACTTAAAAAGACTGATAATTTTTTCAAAAAGCCTTTCATGCACAATGCCATCTAAAGATTGTCTATTATAATCTACTATCCACCAACAGTTTCTAAGGTTATGTTTAGCTCCTTCAAGTAATGCCTCATAAATATTACCTTCGTCTAACTCAGCGTCACCGAAGATAGCAATCATTTTGCTCTGTGGAATTTTTAAAAGTTTGTTTTCATTTAGGAAGTCTTGAGTAAAAGAGCTAAATATTGTCATTGCTCCTCCCAAGCCTACTGAACCAGTTGAAAAGTCAACATCACAAAAATCCTTAGTTTTAGATGGGTAAGCTTGAGCACCATTTAGTTTTCTAAAATTTTTTAAGTTATTTACTGTCTGATTGCCTAATAAATATTGGATTGCATGAAAAACAGGACTTGCATGAGGCTTAATCGCAATTCTATCATACTTTTTTAAAACTTTAAAATATAATACTATTAATATAGAAACTACAGATGCACAAGAAGCTTGGTGTCCTCCAACTTTTAAATCATCATTTTTTTTTCTAACATTATTAGCATAATGAATAATATAATTAGAAAGCCAAGATACCTTCTTCTCAATTTCTATCAAATTTAAATTTTTATTATTAATTTGTCTTAACAAAACTTTACTTATTTTATTTACTTATTATGAGTATATATTATATTTATTTTTTTAATATAGAAATTTAGTATGTTATAAGTGAAAAAATGTTGAAGTATTTGATTATTATATTTTCTTTAGTCATAGTAGGTTGTGCTAGTCAATCCGCTAAAATGGCACATCAAATAGAAAAAAACCCTAAAAATAATTTTATTGCCACTGACAATGTTGCTTGTAAAAAAATGATAGCAAAATCAGAAGATCAAGATTTAATATTTAATACAAGATTAATAGCAACTCCTATTATTGGTATTATTGGGATTTTTGCTGCTCCAGCTATTCTTGCAGCTAATGCTTCCTTTGACTTTAAAGATCGCTTTACTGCTTCTGAAATGAGCAAAGCTTGTGGAGGTAGTGGAATAGATACAACAAAAATTGTTGGGGATGTTGCAATTAATGGCTCAATAGGTGTTATTCTACAGGGGACTAATCTATCGATTTATCCTGGAGGAGAACAAATACCTGTAAGTAGTGCTGCTGAAGCTGCAACAAATTAAACATTATGATTAGGTATTTAATCTTTTTAGTTTTCATTTCTTTTGCAGGACTGACCGCAGAAGATAACGACAATAGTCATATTAAATATGAAATACAATACGAACATGACCCTATGAGACCTTATTTATCTAGTGACAAGTTAGCATTAGATACAGAACATAAATATGCCAGATGTATAAGGCTTCAAATGGGCGGTTATTGGGATGAAATAGCTAAATTATACCTTATAATCGCAAATAGAGGACACCCTACTGCTCAGCTTCATTTAGGAAAACAATATGTTCATGGCAATGGAGTAGAAGAAAGTTACATAAAAGCTTATAAATGGTTTAGTTTGTCAGATACTTCAATAGGAAAGCATTTCATAAAAATAATATCAGAAAATATGACAAAAAAAGAAATTGAAGAGGCTAAACTACTAATTAAGAACTTTAAGCCCCTATACGAATAATTTAGTATTTACAAAATTTTTCTATTTGCTCTCTATCAGTTTTAAGCTTATTAATATTTGACTTTTTGTTTTCGTATCCTAAAGCCAAACCACAGTGTACTGTAAAATTATCTTTTAATTTAAGTAACTTGTTTACTTTTTTGTACATCAAACCCCATGCTGCTTGCGGACAAGTATGCAAACCATAATTCCTTGCCAATAAACAAATGTTTTGAATAAACATTCCATAGTCTAACCAACTCATCCAGCCTAAGTCTTTTTCAATAGAAAATATTAATCCTACAGGAGCCCCAAAAAACTCATAATTTAGTGCATGAAAGTTTTTGGTTTTTTCATAGTCTCCTTTTTTAATATTTAAAATTTGATATAAATCCCACCCTACTTTTCTTCTTCGACTTATGTAAGGTTCCCTATATTTCTCCATGTAATTAATTCTTTCTAATGTGAGGTTCTCAGAATTTTTTAAAAATTCTTTTTTTGTTTTATCAGTAAACTTTTTAAGTCTAGAATCTTTTAAAACATGCACATTCCATGGTTGAGTGTTACTACCGCTAGGGGCCGAAGAGGCCAATTTTAAAATTTCATTTATAACCTTTATGCTTACTTTTCTCTTAGTATAACTTCTTACGCTTTTTCTGGAAGTTATTGCATCTACTAATGTAATCATAAAAACTCTATTTTAATACTTGAATAATTATAAAAGAATTATCATATTTTTAATATTGAGGATATTAAAATGAATAAACAAAATTATGAATTTCAAGCTGAAGTAGGTAAAATACTAAATATAGTTGCCAATTCTCTTTACAGCGATAAAGAGATTTTTATTAGAGAGTATATTTCAAATGCCTCGGACGCATGCGATAAACTTAGATATGAGCAAATAAAAAACCCATCATTGATGAAAAAAGCCGAAGAATTTAAGATCACAATTTCTACAGATAAGAAAAATAACTTAATTGAGGTAAGTGATAATGGTATAGGAATGACTAAAGAAGACTTAATTAAATCTTTAGGTACAATAGCTAAGTCAGGCACTGAAGAATTTATTAAAAAGATGGAAAAGGAAAAAAATAAAGATATAGAACAAATAGGAAAGTTTGGAGTTGGCTTTTATTCTGGTTTCATGGTTTCAGATAAAATTAAAGTATTATCAAAAAAAGCCGGGCAAAATGATAGTTGGCAGTGGAGTTCTGATGGCAAAGGTAATTTTGATATAGAAAAGGTTGATAAAAAAGATCATGGCACTGTAGTGCAACTTTTTTTAAACCCGAAAGAAAAGGAATATTCAGAAAAAATTAGACTTGAGAATATAATAAAAAAATATTCTGATCATATATCTCACCCTGTATACATGATTGAAAAAAGTGCAAAAGAAGAAAATATAGAAAAAGTTAATAAAGGTTCTGCAATATGGAACAAAGATAAAAAAGATATAAAAAAAGAAGAATATGAAGAGTTTTATACAGCTGTAGGACCGAACTACGATAAACCTTGGAAAGTGCTGCACAATAAAATAGAAGGTAATTTAAATTATACAAATTTAATTTTTATTCCTACAGAAAAACCTTTTGATATGTTGAGTGCTGAAAAAGTCTCAAACTTAAAGCTTTACATAAAGAAAGTGTTCATCACTGATAATTTAGAAAACATATTACCAAAATATTTAAGGTTTGTTTCTGGTATAATTGACTCTGAAGATATATCTTTAAATATCAGCAGAGAAATGCTACAAAATGATCCTACTGTCAATAAAATCAAGTCTCACCTTACAAAGAAAATATTGAGTGAGTTAAAGAGTGAACTAAAAAAATCTAAGGAAAATTATATAAAATTTTGGGAAAATTTTGGATCAGTTTTAAAAGAAGGAATACATGAAGATTTTACTAATAAAGAGAATATATTAGAAATTTCATTATTCTACTCAAGTAAAACAAAAGAGTTAATTACAGTGGAAGAGTATTTAGAAAATAAAAATAAAGATCAGAACGAAATTTATTATATAAGCGGAGAAAACATTGATAATTTAGTTAACAGCCCTCAAATGGAAACTTTTTTAAAGAATGACATAGAAGTTCTCTTGTTCATTGATCCCGTTGATGAATTTTGGATACCAAATATTAGTGATTACAAAAAATGTAAATTCAAATCTATTACTAAGGGAAATATTGATATAGAGAAATTAAAAAAAAATAAAGATGATAAATCAACGAAAAAAAATAATAACTCCTACGATAAGCTTATAGCATATATGAAGGCACATTTTGGAGACAAAGTAAAAGATGTAAAAGTTTCCGACAGACTTACAAGTAGTCCCGTTTGTTTTGTAGCTGATGAAAATGCTATGGATATTCACCTGGAAAACTTATTGAAAAAACATAAACATTTAGACAATGTGACTACTAAAGTTTTGGAAATTAATCCTGACCATGAAATAATTAAATTTTTATTTAAATTAGACCTATCTAATAAAGATAATAAGGCTAAATGCGATAATATATCGGATATGTTATTAAATCAGGCAAAAATTATTGAAGGCATACCTTTAGAAGACAGCAAAGATTTTTGTAAAAATATAAATAAATTATTAATTAAAAATATTTCTTAGCTTTTAACAGATACAAAGAAAAGTAATTTTTTTTATCAGTGTAGCATTTGATAGGGACAAGTGCAGATTTATTAAATAACATTTTTAATGTTTTTTCAGAAAACTTTCTACTAATCTCTGTTAAAATTTTATCACCTATATTAATATCTAAACTTTCTTTATTTGGTAAAATTATTGATTGTTGAGTTATTGCTTCAAGATACATTTCTATTTGAGATTTTTGTACATTATATTTAGCATTATGAGCAAAATTATTCTCATTAAAATTTAATTTATATTCTTTATTCACTACATTTAAAATATTTTTATTAAATTTACCTGTAATTCCTTTTTTATCATTGTAGGCCATTTTAATAATTTTTTCATCTTTTACTCTATCTACACCAAGAAGAAAGCTATCATTTTCCTTCATAATATTTGAGATATCACTTAAAAATTTTTTAGCTTGAATATCATCAAAGTTTCCAATTGTACTTCCTAAAAACATATAAAGTCTATTTTTTTTACTTGAGGATAATATATTCAAATCATTATTAAAGTCCCCTTTAATTAACCTTATATGAAGTTTATTGCTTATTTTTCTTAGTTGGTTATATGACATTTTTAAAGCTTTAGCAGATATATCAAAAGAAAAATAAGTTACATTATCGTTATTCTCTAAAGCATTTAGTATAAGTCTTTTAGTTTTTTTTGAAGAACCACTTCCTAATTCAAATATCTCTTGAGCACAAGAAGTATCTATAATATCCATTGAATATTGATCGATTATTTCCTTCTCTGTTCTTGTAAGATAATATTCTTCTGTATCACAAATTTCTTCAAAGAGTTTACTACCTAAATCATCATATAAATACTTAGTTGGTAAGGATTTATTCTTATTTTTAAGAAGGGAGATAATGTTTTCTTTATTTTTTGAAACCCTCCCGGAAGAAATACTCTCAATTTTTCTCATTATTTGTTATAACATAAATTATTATTTAATAAATATTGAATTAATTATAATGTGCAGACATATAGGATATATAGGTAAAAAAAAAAGTATAAGTGAAATTCTACTAAATCACAAACATTCTTTGATAGAATTGTCATATAAACCTAAGGAAATGAAAAATGCTATTTTAAACGCAGATGGTTTTGGCATTGGATGGATTAATAACAAAAGATTTCAAATGTATAAAAACACTATGCCTATTTGGAATGATTTAAATTTAAAACCATTAGCAAGCTCTATATTTTCTAGCCTAGTAATAGGAAATGTAAGAAGTGCAACTATAGCTGAAAATATAGGTCATTATAACACTCATCCATTTATATATAAAAACTATTGTTTTTCTCATAACGGCTATATAGAAGGCTTTAACTTTATTAAAAAAAAAAAAATAACCAAACACTTCAATGATAAATTTTTATCTCAAGTAAAAGGTAACACAGACTCTGAATTAATTTTTCTTCTGTTAATGCAATTTATAGAAGTTACAAAAAATATTGAAGAAAGTATTAAAAAAGTAATTGAAATTATAGAAAAAAGTTATTCCTCTGCAATGCTTAATTTCTTGTTAGCAGTTGTTGAAGACAATGGCAACGAAGCTTTATATGCAACAAAATTTAGCAAAAATATTAATCCTCCTTCTTTATATTACAATAAATATAAAAATAATGAGTTTTTTATTTCTTCAGAAAAATTAAATAATAGAAACTGGGTTATAATTGAAAATAAATCATTAATTACAATAAAAAATAAGTCATTAAATATATTTAAATTATAATGAAAAACATTGAAAATTTAGAATATAAGCAATTAAAACTAATGCAACATTTAGAGCTTGCTGGGGAAAAGTTTTTCAGAATAAAAATTAATACTGAATTAAGTCCTATTGGTTGGCATATAGTCCATTGTTTATATGTTGAATGTTTTTGGATTAGATCATATTTTTTAGGTGATAACGAATTAGTAGATAAACTTAAAAAAACAGCGGATAGTATCTCAAATTCTAAAAAAAATAGAGGCTTAAACCTTCCAGATTTTAATGTTTTATTTAGTTTCTGCAAAGATGAGTTTAAAACTAATTTAAACATCATAGAGGATTTACTAAATAAAAAAAATAAGGAAAATATAATTTATTTTTTGTCTTTTTTAATAAACCATCACTCTCAGCATTTAGAAACAATTAAAATTATAATGAACCTTATAAATATAAAAATAAATAAAAATACAGAAGAAAATTTTTCCACAATTGAACCCCAAGAATATAAATATAACCCTGTAAATTTTGATGAACAAATTATTTTGATAGGAACAAACCACAACAAACCTTTCTCTTATGATAATGAAAAGCCACAAAATGAAGTAAAATTGAAAGAATTTTCTATAGATAAAAATTTAATTCAAGTAAACCAATGGTTAGGTTTTATGATATCTGGAGGATATAGAAAAAAAGACTATTGGAGTAAAAAAGGATGGCTATGGAAAAATAAAAATAATATACTTAAACCATTAAATTGGCAACTTGAAGACAATCAAATATCTATAAGCACTCCATATGGTTATAAGAAACCTAAAAAAAATAATGCTGTTACAAATATTAGTTTTTATGAATTGGAAGCTTTTGCAAACTGGCAAAAATTAAAAATACCTCATGAGTATGAGTGGGAAACTGCTAGTGAAAAGTTACTTAATAAATTTATAGTATGGGAATGGAGTAGAAATTTATTTTTTCCATATAATGGATTTAATGCTTATCCTTATGAGGAATATTCTTCTCCTTGGTTTAATAAAGATTATTATAGCTTAAAAGGCTCTAGTTCATATTCTGAAAAGGAAGTTAAAAGAATTACATTTAGAAACTTCTATAAACCTAATTCAAGATACATTTTTTCCGGAGGAAGGTTAAGTTTAAACTAAAATGGGGCGATTGATGGGTCTCGAACCCACAGCCTCCGGTACCAAAAAATACAAATTAATTTTCTTAATTTATTATTTATTCTAGCTTTTATTTATTGTCTAGTATTTTTCTCACCATGCTTTTGTTAAGTAATTGAATACTACTACTATAACTGATTAAACTAAAATGGTAAAAAATCGGGCAGCGGCATCAATATAATTATATCACTAAAAAAAAATCTTAAATCTACCTCCTTTGCCTTTTATTAAAATTACTTTTCTTTACCTAGAAAAGTTTACTTACAAAACTTTTTTTTATAATTTTGAATATAGTTTATCATTTTATTTATTATTTAATAATCATATTTATTTAGAACTTTATTATTTCTTTTATTAGGATGGCTTTTCTTCATGCTAGTTAAACTAATGAATAAAATTTCTCATCTTTTATTCACTACTTTCCTAAAAGCTTCATTTAAAAGAGCTTCTGTTTTTTATTATAGATAGCTAGATAACTTTTATTAATCTAAATTTAGAATTATCATATAATTTTTAAATTATTTATTGATTTGAGTTTATATTAACTTTATAGCTTAATTCTTCTGATCCCCTATAATTTAATTTTACTCCTCTTATCGGAGAAGCATCAATAAAGTCATATCCACAACTTATTCTTACATATTTTTCATTAATAGATATTTTATGAGAAGGATCAAAAGCAACCCATCCAAGGTCTATTATGAAGATTTCAACCCATGCATGAGTAAAATATTCTTTAGTATTTTCTTCTTCAATTAAGTAACCATTAATATATCGGGCAGGTAATTTAAAAAATCTGGATAAGCTAATTAATATATGTGCATAATCTTGACAAACGCCTTTACCTTTTTCCAAAGCCATTTCAGCTGAAGTATTATTATTAGTGGTATTACTTTTATAACATATGGCATCAGAAACAAGTAAATTTAAATCATGACAAAATTCTATTAAGTTAGATATTTTTTTTATTTTCTTTGATAAATTTATAATATTTTTTCCAGGATAAGTTAAATGAGTATACCTAAGAAAACATAGAGGATTTACCTTCTCTAAAAGCCCTAGAAAAGTACCAAAAGAATTTCTAGTTTGTATTCTTCCTTCAGATTTAATTTCTTGTTTACCTTTTAGATTTTTAATATAAATATTTATAATCTTATGTCCTAACGAATCTTGATAAGAGTCTATTATTGCTCCTTTGTTAGAAGTAATCTTCCAATCTAATACCTTTTGATTTTTACATATAGTAGGATAAAGTTTTAAGGTTTGTATTAAACTTGGAACCGTATCCTCAAAAAAATAGCTGGTTTTATGGCATATCTTTATTATCATTAAACCCCATAAAATATTTTTTTTCCACACTTTGGTAAACAGATGAGATATCTTTTATAAATCTACTTAAAAAATCATGTAACCCTTCATTTAAAATTTCACTAACAGTTGTATTTTTTAACCTCTTATAAAGAGTATTAATTTTAGTTAAAGA
>MDTB01238390.1_pt1 | contig 17143 bp, 15 predicted proteins | sample 811161 | NCBI WGS metagenome assembly MDTB01 (sample SAMN05326650, study PRJNA326480) | marine metagenome | isolation source: seawater | place: Mediterranean Sea | collected 2009
ACCATTAATTTCCAAAAGTGACAAAACAAATTTAGAAAAATCAATCAATATATTAAATAAACTTAAAGAAAATAAAATAGACACAATCATTGATGATACAGAGGAAAATTTTTCATCTAAAATGAAAAAGTTTGATCTTATTGGTGTTCCTTATCAAATACTTTTAGGTAAAAAATCTGATGATGAAATGCTTGAATTTAAAAAAGTTGGAGGAGAGTCAACTAAGTTAAGAATAGATGAGATAATCAAAATAATAAATTCAGAAAAAAAACATTGATTTCAAATTTAGAAAAAGAAATAACATTTAGATATTTAAAAACTAGGAAAAAAGATGGTTTTTTAAATGTTATAACAATATTCTCATTTATTGGTATTAGTCTAGGTGTTGCAGTCTTAATTATAGTTATGTCAGTAATGAATGGATTTAGATCCGACTTAATTAAAAAAATAAATGGTTTTAATTCACACGCAACAATTCAAAGTTATGAAGAAAAATTAAATTTAAAAAAAATTAAAAGTTCCAATATTAATAATCAAATTGATGTGGCTATCTTTAGTAACAATGGAGAAGGCATTTTAATCAATAGAAATATAAGCAAAGGAGTTTTGATTAGAGGATATAAAAAAGATGATTTCAATAAACTTCGTATAGTTCAAAATAAAGATTTTTTAGGTAATAAATTATTGGATGAGGGTGAAATATCAATTAGTAGAGAAATGGGATATGATCTAAATTTAAAAATTAACGATAAACTAAGTTTAATTTTTCCTTCCTCAGAAGATACACTTGTAGGTTCATTTCCTAAACAAAAAACTTTTCAAATAAAATCATTTTATAACAGCGGTTTTAACGATTTTGATAAATACATTGTTTTTATAAATATTAGCGATTTAGAGAGTCAATTAGATTTAAAATTCGAGAACAGACTCTTAGAAATTTATTTTAAAGACCCAACCGATATTGATAAATTAAAAAATGAATTAGCTAAGGTTTACCCTGAAGAATTAATTTACACCTGGTCAGATTTAAATAAACCTCTTTTTTTGGCCTTAAAGGTAGAACGAAATGTAATGTTTATAATTTTATCATTAATAATAATTGTCGCAGCATTTAATATAGTATCAGGATTGACAATTTTAGTTAAAAATAAAACTAGAGAAATTGCAATTTTAAAATCAATCGGTGTTAAAAATCACTCTATACGAAAAATCTTCTTCCTAGTTGGATTTACTATTGGATCAAGTGCAACAATTTTTGGCGTTATATTAGGAATAATGTTTTCTATTTATATAGAAAACATAAGACAATTTATTAGTAATCTATTCAATATTACTTTATTTCCAGAGGAGATTTATTTTTTAAGTAAGATGCCTTATGAATTAGACATTAAATCAATATTTCTAATTTCCATTTGTTCAATTATTTCAACTTGTTTAGTATCTTTGTTTCCAGCTATTAAGGCCTCAAATTTAGATACGATAAAGTCCCTTAAATACGAATAATATGATTGAATTTAAAAATATATCGAAAAGTTATTTTACATCTAAAAAAATTGAAGTGTTGAAAAATATAAATTTTATTTTCAAACCTGGAAAAATATATTCCTTAATTGGTCCATCCGGGTCTGGAAAATCAACATTGCTAAATTTAATTTCTTTAATAGATAAGCCATCGAATGGTTTTATCAAATTAAACAATATTAAAATAGACGATAACGATATTGATCAAAGAGACACTATTAGGTCCAAAAAAATTGGAATAATCTATCAAGATAAAAATTTATTATCTGATTTTACATCATTAGAAAATGTTTATATGGCAAGACTATCTATAGACGATAATAAAAAGAAAGCAGTTTTAGATGCTAAAAGTATAATTAAAAAGGTTGGATTGGATAAAAGGTTAAGTCATTTACCAAGTGAATTATCTGGTGGAGAATCACAACGAATAGCAATATCAAGAGCATTAATAAATTCACCTGATATAATTTTAGCTGATGAGCCAACAGGAAATTTGGACCATAAAAATGCTTCTGATATATTTAAATTACTATTTAGTCTGAAAAATAAAAAAAGAATAATTATATTTGCAACTCATAATAGATATTTTGCAGATATGTCTGATTGTAAATTAAGTTTAATTAATGGTAAAATAACTTCCATTAATGTTAGAAACTAAAAAATATTTTAATCATTTTAAATTACATACCCAGTATTCAATTTGCGAAGGAGCTATAAAAATTGAGGATTTAGAAAAATATTGCAAAAATAACAAAATTAAATCGATAGGTATCTCAGATACATCTAATTTATGTGGTGCATTACAATTTTCAGAAACGGTATCAAAGTCAAAAACACAACCAATTATTGGATCTCAAATCAAATTTAAACACAAAGATTTAATTGGTTTAATACCAATTATAGCAAGAAATTATATAGGATATAAAAATATAGTTAAATTATCTTCTAATTCTTATCTAAGTCACAAAAATTTTAATGAACCTTTTTGTGAATTTAATGATTTAAATAAATATAAAGACGGTCTTATAATTACATTAGGTAGTTTAAATAGTTTGGTAGGTGATTTATTTAAAAAAGACAGATTAGGTGAGATAAAAGAAATTTATATTTTTTTAAAAGATTTATTAAAAAATAATTTTTATATAGAAATACAAAGACATAATGATATAAATGAAAAAAATTTAGAAATATATAATTTAAATCTATCTCATCAATTGAATATTCCTATAATAGCGTCGCATGAGGTATATTATTTAGAAAAAAACTTACATGAAGCACATGATGCATTAATGTGTATTGGTTCAAAAAATTATATTAATGACAAAAATAGATTAAAACTTTCAGATAATCATTATTTAAAAAATGATGATGAAATGTACAAATTATTTTCTGACCTCCCTGAAGCATTGGAAAATAATTTTAATTTACCTTTAAGATGCAATTATAGACCCACTACTTCAAAACCTTTACTACCCAATATTGGATCGAAAGAAACTTTTACTGCAGATGACATTATTAAAAAAGAAGCTGAAAAAGGCTTAAAGGAAAGAATCTCAAAAAATTTTAATGAAAATTCTGAGACTAAATTAAATGATTATCATACAAGGCTTAGTCATGAAATTAATATTATATGCAAAATGAATTATGCCAGTTATTTTTTAATAGTTTCTGATTATATAAAATGGGCAAAAGAAAATAATATTCCCGTAGGCCCTGGAAGAGGATCTGGAGCTGGATCGCTTGTTGCTTGGTGTTTATCTATCACAGATGTTGACCCAATAAAATTTGATCTAATTTTTGAGAGATTTCTTAATCCTGATAGAATTTCAATGCCAGATTTTGATATTGATTTTTGTGAGGATAAACGAGATTTAGTTTTTGAATATCTAAATAATAAATATCCAGGATCTGTTGCACATATAATTACATTTGGGAAGCTTAAAGCACGGATGGTAATTAGAGATGTGGGACGGGTAATGGGTTTACCTTATGGATTTGTTGATAGTATTTGTAAGATAATACCTTTCGACCCCTCTAGACCAATGAACTTGAGTCAATGTATAAACTCAGAGCCCAAACTTCAAAAATTAATTAAAGAAGATAAAAGAGTAGAACGACTTATTAATTTATCTTTAAAATTAGAGGGATTAAATAGAAATTTTGCAACTCATGCAGCAGGTGTTGTAATTGCAGATAAAAATCTTTCTGAAACAGTGCCACTTTACAAAGATCCATCTTCTAACTTATTATTACCATCAACACAATTTGATATGTACTCAGCAGAAAATGCAGGGCTCATTAAATTTGATTTTTTAGGTTTAAAAACTCTTACAGTTATTAATAAGACACAAGATTTGATAAAAGAAAAATTCAAAGAATTTGATATTAAAAATATTAAATACAATGATGAAAAAGTATACAACCTACTATCATCTGGTAAAACTATTGGTCTATTTCAACTAGAAAGTTCTGGAATGAGGGAAGCATTAATGCAGATGAAACCAAACCAGCTAGAAGATATCATAGCACTTGTTGCATTATATAGACCAGGTCCAATGAGCAATATTTCAATTTATAATGATTGCAAACATGGAAAAAAGGAACCAGATTATTTGCATCCAAAATTGAAAAAAATATTAAAACCAACATATGGTGTAATAATTTACCAAGAACAAGTAATGCAAATAGCCCAAGCGTTATCCGGTTTTTCTCCTGGTGAGGCTGACTTACTTAGACGAGCTATGGGAAAAAAAAAAAGAGCTGAACTAGAAAGACAAAAAAGTAGATTTGTTGAGGGTGCATTTAAAAATGGTATAAGCAAAGATATTGCTGCTGGTATATTTTTAAAAATTGAACCATTTGCTGAATATGGGTTTAATAAAAGTCACGCTGCAGCCTATGCCATAATTGCTTACCAAACTGCATATCTTAAAACCCATTTTCCAAATGAATTTTTTGCAGCATCTATGTCTATGGAACTATCTAATCAAAAAAAATTAAGTGAATTTTGTGAGGAAATTAAAAGATTAGATATTGAAATTATTAGGCCGGATATAAACAAATGTTTCGCAGATTTTTATTCTGAAAACAATAATTTTTATTATGCCTTAGGAGCCATTAAAAATGTAGGTTATGAATCTATCTCAAATATAGTAAGTGAGAGAGAAAAAAATGGAAAATTTAAATCGATTTCAGATTTTCTGAACAGAGTAAACCCAAAAGACATAAATAAATTACAACTAGAGGGTCTCGCTAAAGCAGGTGCTTTTGATAGTATTTTTAATAATAGAAGTGCTTTCTATAACTCCATACCTAACATAATTCTCAAATCTAAAAACATATTTGAAAATAAATCACAAAATCAAATAGAATTATTTTCCTCTAAAGAAAATTTTGACAATCAACAGATTTTTAAAGATGAACCAGAATGGAAATTTCAAGACAAAATGTCAAAAGAGTTTGAAACTATCGGATTCTATTTGTCAGATCATCCCTTAAATCAATACAAGGATATATTTACTGAATATAACATTACAAAATATTCTGATTTTATTAATGACATTAATCAGTCAGAAAGTATGGTCGCATCAACAATCTTGAAAATTCAAGAAAAAAAAACACAAAAAGGAACTTCTTATGCAATAATTAAATTTTCTGACTTAGGTGGTGTTTTCGAGTTATTTGTTTTTTCTGACATTCTTGAGGTTAATAGAGAAAATATTAAAGAAAGTAAATCTGTTATAATTACATTATCAAAAACATTTAATGAAAGTGATCAAAAGATAAGGATAAATGTTAAAAAAATTATTCCATTAGACGACATTCTTAATAAACCTATAAACAATTTAAAAATTAAGATAAATAATTTTGAAAATTTTCATTTATTATCAAAAATATTGGATACCAAAGGCAATGTTAAGGTTATCTTTGAAGTATTGAAAAATAACAAAAAATTTACCTTTAAATTAAAGAATAAACGATTTGTAGATAAAAACATTTTAAATTCTATTAAAAATCAAGGTATTTTAGCATCTATTTTTTAATAAAATACTTGCCTTTAAGCTATAAAGTAATTATTAAACTTAAAAACTCACACAGTTAGTGGTTTAATACCTCCGGTCCTTAAGTGGAAATAACTGTGGCGGAATAACCGGGAAAAAATATGAAAATACCAACCTTATCAATCGAACAATTATTAGAAGCAGGAGTACATCTGGGTCATAAAACTCTTAGATGGAATCCTAAAATGAAAAAATACATTTTTGGAAAAAGAGATGCAGTGCACATTATAGATCTTACACAAACTTTAGAATTAACAAATAAAGCTCTAGAAAAAATATATGAAGTAATTTCTAACAATGGAAAAGTATTATTTATCTCTACAAAAAAACAAGCATCAGAGTCTATAGCAGAATTAGCCAAGTCCACAGGTCAATACTTTGTTAATTATAGATGGCTTGGTGGGATGCTCACTAATTGGGGCACCATATCTAATTCAATTAAAAAATTACAAAGAATAGAAATAGATCTTAAAGCAGAAAACCGTGGCTTTACCAAAAAAGAACTTCTTAAAATGGGTATACAAAGAGATAAACTTCAAAGGTCTTTAGGTGGTATTTCGGAAATGAAAAAAATACCTGATTTAGTTTTTATTATTGACACTAATTATGAGTCTTTAGCTATTAAAGAGTCTATTAAGCTTAACATTCCTATAATTGCAATTTTAGATACAAATTCAAACCCAGACGGCATTGATTTTCCAATTCCTGGTAACGATGATGCAAGGAGATCAATTGACTTATATTGTAGCTTAATAAAAGAAACAATAAATAATGCTAACAAAGAATCTCCAAAAGTAGAAGAAAAAAAAATAGTCGATAAACTCAAAAAAGAAGATAATGCTCTTCCAAACAAAAAGTTAAATTAAACTTTTTAAAATGGCTGATATCGAAAAAATAAAAAAACTGAGATCTTTAAGTGGAGCTGGTTTTAAAGATTGTAGCTCGGCTTTAGATGAGTCTAATGAGGATATTGAAAAAGCAATTGAGATTTTGAGAGTTAGGGGTATTTCTAAAGCTTCAAAAAAAATGTCAAGATCTGCAAACGAAGGGTTAATTTCAATTTCTGAAAATACTCAACAATCAACTATCTTAGAAATTAATTGTGAAACAGATTTTGTTGCAAAAAATAATGATTTCATTAATTTTGTCAAAGAGTTAAGTGATATTAACAACGAAGTTAAGTCTGATCGAGAAAAGTTATTATCTTCTAATATGAAAAATAACAAAAATGTAAGAGATAATTTATTAGCTTTAATAACAAAAATAGGTGAAAAAATTACAATTGGTAGATCTAAAACATTGAACTCCTCAAACTCCAAAATTTTTAAATACCATCATACTGTTGTTAAAGATAACTTATCAAAATTGGGTGTTTTAGTTTCAATCGATACTAATGAAGAATCAGAAAAATTAAAAATTTTTGGTAAACAACTTAGCATGCATATTGCAGCGTCAAATCCTTTATCAATTGATGTTGACGGTATAGATCAAGCAGTTTTAAAAAAAGAGGAAGAATTGATTGCTGAAGAACTTAAGATTTCAGGTAAATCAGATGATATAATTAAAAAAATTAGTTTAGGTAAAATAAATAAATTTAAGGAAGAAAGCTCATTACTAAATCAACAATGGGTAATGGAGCCAAAAAAAAAAGTAAAAGATATATTAAAAGAATTAAACATAGAAAAATTAAATATACTTGAATTTTCAAGAATTAAAATTGGTGAATAATGTTTGATATAAAAAACTATAATGAGAAGATGAACAAAACTTTGGAAGTTTTTTATAAAGAGTTAGGATCTTTACGTACAGGAAGGGCTAATGCAAACATGTTAGATTTAGTTAAAGTCGATGTGTATGGTCAAAAGATGCCAATTAATCAATTAGCTACAATAACAACACCTGAACCAAGAATGATAAATATACAAGTATGGGATTTGAACAATGTTAATTTAATAGACTCTTCAATTAAAAAATCAGAATTAGGATTAAACCCGCAAATAGATGGACAATTAATTAGACTTCCAATTCCTGATTTAAGTGAGGAGAGAAGAAGTGAGATGAAAAAAATTGTTAAGACTATGGGTGAGAAATGCAAGGTTTCAATTAGAAATATAAGACGAGAGGCAAATGATAACTTAAAAAATTTACTAAAAAGTAAAGATATTTCAGAAGATGATGAAAAAAAAAATGAAAAAGAAATTCAAGTTTTAACTAATAAGCATATAGATTTAATAGATGAAAAAGTTTTATCTAAAGAAAAAGAAATAATGACTATATGAACCCAATTAGACATGTAGCTATTATCATGGATGGTAATGGTCGTTGGGGTATAAATAAGGGAAAATCTAGAAACTTCGGACATAAGCAGGGTCTTAAGACTGTGGAAAAAATTATCAAAGAAAGTTTAAAAAAAAAAATAAGGTATTTGACATTATACGCCTTCTCCACTGAAAATTGGAAAAGACCCAAACGTGAAATTAAATATCTATTTTCTCTGCTAAACAATTTTCTTTCAAATAGAATTAAAGAACTTGATAAAGAAAAAATCAAATTTATCGTGATCGGAAAAAAAAAATTTGATAAAAAGCTGAACAAATTACTAGATTATTCTGAAAAGTTAACATCAAATAATAAAAGACTTCAAATTAATCTAGCACTAAATTATGGCTCAAAAAGTGAAATAATGAGTGCAATTAAACTTATTAAAAAAAAGAAATTATTATTAAACGAAAAGAATATTGCAAATAATCTGTATACGAAAAATATACCTGATCCAGACATTTTAATACGGACAGGAAATAGAAAAAGATTAAGTAATTTTTTACTTTGGCAATTAGCGTATTCTGAAATTTTTTTTGAAAAAAAATTATGGCCAGATTTTAATGAGAACGATTATTATAAAATATTAATGTCATTTAAAAAAACCAAACGTAACTTTGGAAAAATTTAATGAAAAATGAATTAAATAAAAGGTTAATAAGTTCATTAATAATTATACCGTTAACCTTTTTTTTCATAATTAAAGGTTCTTACACATTTAATATTTTTTTATTTGTTTGTCTTTTTATCTCTTTTTATGAGTGGTACTTGATGAGTAAAAGACTGAAATATCATTTATTTGGTTATATTTTATTATCCATTTCCTTCTACTCTGTTTTTAGTTTAAGAAATCATTTTGGAGATGAAAGTTTAGCTCTTTTTTTATTTGTTCTTTTAATTTGTATTTTTACAGACCTTGGAGGATATGTATTTGGTAATATTTTTAAAGGTCCTAAAATCACCAGTATCAGTCCAAATAAAACATATTCAGGAATGATAGGAGGATATTTTTGCTCATTTACTATAATTTTATTTGTCTTTGTGTACTCAAAATTATTATTTGATGTAAGTTTTAAATGGTCCATTGAAACATTTATATATGTATTTCTTATATCGACTGTAAGTCAATTAGGTGATTTAATTATATCATACTTTAAACGTCTATCTAAGATCAAGGATACTGGAAAAATTATTCCAGGACACGGTGGAATTTTGGACAGAATTGATGGAATGATTTTCGCTTTTCCTTTCTCGTATATAGTTTTTAATTTTAGTAATTTAACTTATTAATGAAAAAAAAAATTGCAATTTTAGGTTCAACAGGATCTGTAGGAAGACAAACATTAGATGTAATAAGAAAAGATAAAAAAAATTTTAAAATATTACTTCTTACTGCAAATAAAAATCATAGGTTACTTCTTAAACAAATAAAAGAATTTAAAGTGAAAAATGTAATCATAACAAATAACAAAAGTTACTTAATTCTTAAAAAAAGATTAAAAAAAGTTAATATTTTTAACAATTTAGAAAAAATAGATAATATTATTAAATCAAAATTAGATTACACAATGAGCTCAATTTCTGGTTTTGATGGATTAAAGCCTACCATTAAGATAATTAAAAAAACTAAAACAATTGCAATAGCAAATAAAGAATCTATTATTTGTGGATGGAGCTTAATCAAAAAACAAATTAATAAACATAAAACAAAATTTATACCAGTAGACTCAGAACATTTTTCTATTTGGTCAGTTATTAAAGATGTTAATCCCAAAATAATCGAAAAAATTATAATTACAGCTTCGGGTGGACCATTTCTAAATTTAAATAATAAAAATATAAAAAAAACACCTAAACTTGCAACAAATCATCCTAATTGGAAAATGGGTAAAAAAATTTCCACTGATTCTGCAACTTTAATGAATAAAGTTTTTGAAGTTATAGAAGCAAAAAAAATTTTTAATATAGATTTAGATAAATTTGATATACTGATACATCCTAAATCTTATATTCATGCTATTGTAAAATTCAAAAACGGTTTGATTAAATTAGTAGCCCACGACACAGATATGAGAATACCTATATTTAATTCGATATATTGTGATTATTACAATCATTTTAAATCTAACAAAGTTAACATTAATCTATTAAATAATCTTAATTTAAATAAAGTTGATAAAAAAAAATACCCACTGGTTAATATTTTAAAAATAGTACCAAAAAAAGATACTTTGTTTGAGACCTTATTAGTATCTATCAATGATGAGTTAGTGAGTTTGTTTCTTAATAATAAAATAGGATTTGATGATATTTCTATTAAACTTAAGCAAATAATTAACTACAAATTATTCATAAAATACAGGCATAAAAAGCTACAAAATTTAACACAAATTGAAAAATTAAATGAGTTTGTAAGATTGAAAACAAAATCTTTAAGTGTAATATCCAAAACTAAATGAAAAGAATTCTTTTATCGCTGCTATTTTTAACCTTTTTTATATCGGTTAAAGCTGAAATAATTAATGACGTCAAATTAGAAAACAATATAAGAGTAAGTAAGGAAAGTATTATTTCTTTTGGTAATATAAAACTCGGAATAGATTACACCGAAGCTGATATAAATCAAATTTTAGTTGACCTGTACGAGACAAATTTTTTTTCAGACGTAAAATTGAAAATTAAAGATAATATCTTAATAATAAATGTTAAAGAAAAAAAAATTATTCAAACAGTTTTACTAGAGGGAATTAAGTCTAAAGAAAATACTAAAAAAATTTTAAAAAATTTAAGCTTAAAAGATAAAAGCCCATTTGACAAATTTTACGCTGAACGAGATCTCATTAAAATAAAAGACTCTTTAAGCAGATCCGGTTATTATTTTGCTAGAGTTGATGTTACAATTAAAGAAAATAGCAATGATACATTAGATCTTATTTATAATATTGATACTGGTGAAAAAGCATTAATAAAAAATATAAAATTTACAGGAAATAAATTTTATAAAGATAAGAAACTTAGAAGTGTTATTGTAAGTGAAGAAAATAAATTTTGGAAATTTATCAGTAAAAAAAAATATTTAGATGTTAATAGAATTGAACTTGACAAGAGATTATTAAAAAATTTTTATTTGAATAAGGGCTATTACAATGTCAAGATAGAAAGTTCATCTGCTATTTTTAATGATAATTTTTTTGAATTAATTTATAATATTAATTCTGGTAATAAATATATTATTAAAAACGCCAAACTTGACATTCCGCTTGACTATAAATCTGCAGATTTTGATGAAATTACTAAAGCTATTGAAAAACTTAAAAATCGAAAATACTCCTTAAATAAAATAAATAAAGTTATAAAAGAAATTGATAAAGTATCAGTATCAAGACTTTATGATTTTATAGATGCAACTATTGAGATTGATGAAATAGATGAAAATAAGCTAGATTTAGTTTTTACAATTGTAGAAAGCGATAAATTTTTTGTTAATAGAATTGATATTTTTGGTAATAATGTGACTGAAGAAAAAGTTATTAGAAACCAGCTAGAAGTGGATGAGGGTGATGCTTTTAATAAATTATTACATGCAAAATCTATTAATAATCTAAAAGCTTTAAGAATATTTGCAGATGTTAAAGATGAGGTTGTTTCAATTGAAAATTCTCAACAAAAAAATATTAAAATTACTGTAGAGGAAAAGCCAACAGGAGAGATTTTGGCCTCAGCTGGTGTTGGAAATGATGGCGGAACTGTCGGGTTCTCAGTATCAGAAAAAAATTTCATGGGAAGAGGGGTTGGTTTAGTATCTTCTTTGACCTTAAGCGAGGAAAGAATAAAAGGTGAATTTACAGTTAATAATCCAAATTTTAATTATACTGATAAATCGTTATCAACTAGTATTTTTGCTATCGATACTGATAAGATGGCAGACAGTGGCTATCAGTCAGGAGAGATTGGGTTTAGTTTTGGAACCTCTTTTGAACAATATGACAATTTATTTTTTAGCCCTTCATTTAAAACTGTTTCTGAAAAATTAGAGACAAATTCATTGGCAAGTAAATCAATTAAAAAACAAGAGGGAAGTTACTTTACATCTACAGTTGGATATGCGTTTGATTACGACCTAAGAAACCAAAAGTACCAAACATCTGATGGTTTCAGAAGTAAATTTTCTCAGACCTTACCGGTATTATCAGACAGCAATACTATAACTTCAGGATATTTTTTTGATAAATATTTAACTATTTCAGAAACCACAGGAAGTGTAGGTTTTTTTTTAAAAAATGCAGTTGGATTGTCTGATGATGTCAGAGTTTCTGAAAGAATAGGTTTACCAAGAAAAAGATTAAGAGGCTTTAAACCAGGAAGAATTGGACCAGTTGATGCTGGAGATGACCACGTTGGTGGTAATTATGCTGCAGCATTAAGTTTAACAACTAATTTACCAATGATTGCACCAAATTTACAAAATTTTGAATTTAATTATTTTTTAGATTTTGGAAATGTTTGGGGCACAGATTACAGATCTTCCAATTTCGATGACTCTAATTTTTTAAGGGTTTCAACTGGCGCAGGTATTGAATGGTTCACACCTGTAGGTCCATTAAATTTGACCTTCTCTCATGCACTCCAAAAAAAAGATACAGATGAATTTGAAGGTTTTCAATTTAATATTGGAACAACTTTTTAATGTTTAAAAAGTTATTAATTATAAATTTTTTTTTTTTAATATTTACACTCTCTTATGCTGAGGAGCAAAAAATCGTCTACCTAAATATTGAAAAGATTATGCAAAATTCTATTGCTGGAAAATCTATAAAAAAACAACTGGAAAATTTGTATAATAAAAATTTGGATAAATTTAAAAAAAATGACGAAATACTTAAAAATAAAGAAAAAAAACTTATTTCTCAAAAAAATATATTGAGCCAGGAAGATTTTCAAAAAGAATTAACCAATCTACGATCAGAAATAATAAATTTTCAAAAGGAACAAGCAAGAGCAAGAGAGAATATTAATAAATTAAGAATAGGTGCTACTAGTAAACTTATTTCAAAATTATCACCAATATTACAAGAATATGCAAAAAAAAATTCTATAAGTTTAATATTACAAAAAAAAAATATTATTATGGGTAAAAAAGAAATTGAAATCACTGATGAAATACTTTCTATTACAAACAATAAAATAAAAGATATCAAGATAAATTAATCAATGGACACTTTAAACAAGAAAGATATTGAGGCCTTATTGCCACATAGAGAACCTATGCTTTTAATCAATAAGTTAATTAATATAAAAAAACTATTTTCAGCTACTGCAATAGTAAATGTTAAGAAAGATAGTTTCTTTGTTCAAGGACATTTTCCTGGACAACCAGTTATGCCCGGCGTATTGATTGTTGAGGCATTTGGCCAAGCTGCTGCAGCACTAACCGCTCATGGGCTTGATAAAGAAACTTATGAAAACAAACTTGTTTATTTAATGAATGTTGAAAAAGCAAGATTTAGAAGTCCTGTTTTACCTGATTGTATACTAGAACTTAATATAGAAGCTATTAGATCTCATGGAAAAGTATGGAAATATAAAGGTGAAGCATTTGTTGAAAAGAAAAAAATGGCTGATGCTGTATGGTCTGCAACAATTGTTGACAGGAAATAATTAGCAATAAATCTTGATAAGCATTTAAAATAAGCTTTGATATTAAACTTATTAATGCAAAATCCTTTTTTTAAAAATACAGGTCCTTATGATATTAACGATTTACTTAAATTAACAAATTTAGACAATCAATTTTTTGAAAAAGAACTAATTAAAGATATCAAAGATCTCAATACATCTCAAAAAGGTGATATAACTTTCTTACATTCAAAAAAATATAGTAACTTTGCGAAATCTGTAAAAGCATCTTTTTGTATTACAAACGAAAAACTTAGTTCATATCTTCCAGACTCTTGTAAGGTAGTAATTTCTGATAAAATTTTATTAAATGTGGCTCATATAACAAAAAAATTTTATCCAAATTCTATTACAGATGATTTTGATAATACTGTTGAATATATTGAAAATACTCAATTTAAAGACACAGTCAAATATGGAAGAAATATTTTGATTGGTGAAAATGTTAAAATTGGATCAAAATGTTTAATTGGACATAATTCAATTATTGAGAAAAATGTATCAATTGGAGACAACTGTTCTATTGGCTCAAATGTAATTATTAGAAATTCATTAATTAAAGATAATGTGCATATTTTAGATGGATGCGTAATTGGAAAAAAGGGTTTTGGTTTTTTCCCTGACAAAAAATTTAATTTTAGATACCCACAAATTGGTGTTATTATTATTGAGGATAATGTTGAGATAGGTTGTGGCTCAACAATTGATCGTGGATCACTTTCTAATACAGTAATTGGAAAAAATACATATTTAGATAACCAAATCCATATCGCTCACAATGTAAAAATTGGTGATAATTGTATTATTGCTGGACAAGTAGGTATCGCAGGAAGTTCAATTATAGGTAATAATGTTATGATAGGTGGTCAAGCTGGAATTTCAGGTCATCTTAATATAGGTGATAATGTTAAAATTGGTGGAGGAAGTGGTGTGATAAAAGATATCTCCGATAATAGTAAAGTTATGGGTTATCCAGCTAAAAATTTAAAAAATTTTTTAAGAGAAAACAATTGATAGATAAAACAGCAATAGTAGACAAAAATGCTAAAGTTCATTTAAATGCTAGAATTGGCCCTTACAGTGTAATTGGTCCAAATGTTGAGATAGGTGAAAATGTTGACATTTACTCCCATGTAAATATTTCTGGATATACAAAAATTGGAAGTGGGAATAAATTCTATCCATTTAGCTCGATTGGCAATGATCCGCAAGACTTAAAATATAATGGAGAAGATACTTCTTTAATTATTGGAAATAATAATAAATTTAGAGAGTATGTAACTGTAAATCCAGGAACAGTTGGTGGTGGTGGAGTAACAAAAATTGGAGATAATTGTCTTTTTATGATTTCTTCTCATGTCGCTCATGATTGCGTAGTTGGTAACAATGTTATCATAGCAAACAATGTTCCATTAGGAGGCCATGTTAATATAGACGATAATGTTGTTATTGGAGGCAATTCTGCAGTTCAACAATTTACTCGAATTGGTAAAATGGCGATGATAGGTGGTATGACAGGAGTTTTAAACGACGTTATACCTTACGGTCTTTCAACTGGAAATAGGAATGTCTTACAAGGTATAAATTTAATAGGTTTAAGAAGAGCAAAATTCGAAAATAAAATTATAATGGAACTTTCAGAGGCTTATAAAAAAATTTTTGCATCTAAAAACATTAATGAAAATATTAATAAACTAAGTGGTGAATTTAAAGAAAACCCCCTAGTAAAAGATGTGATTGATTTTATTACAAAAGATAAAAAAAGATCTATTTGTACACCTTTTTCATAAAATGATAGGATTAATTTTCGGTGATACAGATTTTCCAAAACAAGTTCTTAAAACTATAAAGAAAAAGAAAATAAAATATTTAATTATTGACTTATCAAAATCAAAAAAATTTAAACAAGATAAAAAAACTCATATAGTTTCTCTAGGTCAATTTGGAAAAATAATTAATATTCTTAAGAATAATAATTGTAAAAAAGTTTTATTTGCAGGCAAAGTAAATAAACCTAATTTTTCTAAATTAAGATTAGATTTAAAGGGAATTTATTACATACCAAGAATAATTAAAGCATCAAAACTTGGAGATGCTGCAATACTTAAAGAAATTATAAAAATACTAGCTCAAAACAATATTAAAACTGAAAATTCATTAAAATTTAATCCTGAGCTATCTCTTAAAAAGGGTAATTACTCAAATATTAAAGCAAATAACCAAGATAAATTAGATATTAAAAAAGCAATTAAAACATTGAATAGTTTAAAACAATATAATTATAGCCAAGGTGTTGTAGTTAGAAACAATAAAGTCATTTCAATAGAAGGTAAGGGTGGTACTAAAAGAATGTTAGAAAAAAGTAGAAGCAAAAAATTTAAAAATTATGGTGTAATAGTAAAATTTCCAAAAAAAAAACAAGATCTTAGAATTGACCTCCCTACCATTGGATTTAAAACAATTAAACAAAGCAAAGAAGCTGGGTTAAAAGGTATTGTTGTAAAAAATAAAAAACATGTTTTTTTAAATAAAAATAAATGTATCAGTTTTGCTAATAAAAATAGGATGTTTATCTTAGTAAAATGAAAAAAATTTTTATATTAACTGGCGAACCTTCAGGAGATAAATTGGCATCAAGAGTAGTCGCTAAACTTAATCAAAATCATTCTGATATAGAATATTTAAGTGTTGGTGGTTCTCATTTAAATTCACTTGGAGTCAAATCTATATATGAACTTAAAGAAATAACTTATATTGGTTTTACTAGTGTAATCTTGAATATATTGAAAATAAGAAATAAAATTAATTTAACTGTTAAAAAGATAATTGAATTCAATCCTGATATATTACTAAGTGTTGATAGCCCAGATTTTACTTTAAGAGTTGCTGAAAAAGTGAAAAAAATAAATCCTCATATAAAAACTATTCACTATGTTGCCCCTCAAGTATGGGTTTGGAGAGAGGGTAGAGTTAAAAAATTTAAAAAATATTTAGATCATATGCTTTTATTATTTAATTTTGAAAAAAAGTACTTTGATAAAGAAAATATTAAAAATACTTTTGTAGGTCACCCATTACTCGAAAATAAAGAAAATTCTAAGACAGATATATCTAATTTAATCAATAATGATAAAAAAATAATATCTTTATTTGCTGGAAGTCGAACCTCTGAAATAAATATTTTACTACCTATATTATTGGATTTTATTAAATTAATGAATGAAAAATTTAATCAATATTATTTTATTTTTCATTCAACTGACCAAAATAAAAATTTAATAAAAAATGAGTTAAAAAAATATAATTTTATCAATGCTGATATCATATCAGATGAAAATATTAAAACTCAAATATTATCAAAATCGATATTTGCTGTGTCTAAATCTGGCACTGTTTCTTTAGAAATTTGTAATTCTAAAATACCATCAATTATTATATATAAAATGAACTTTATAAATTTTTTGATAGTGAAATTTTTAGTCAAAGTAAAATTTGCTAATATTATAAATATTATTAATCAAAAAGAAATAATTCCAGAATTAATTCAAAATGAATGTAATTCAAAA
>MDTB01149424.1_pt1 | contig 17142 bp, 20 predicted proteins | sample 811161 | NCBI WGS metagenome assembly MDTB01 (sample SAMN05326650, study PRJNA326480) | marine metagenome | isolation source: seawater | place: Mediterranean Sea | collected 2009
ACGACACAACGACCTTTATTATGAAACTCTACACAGATAACCGTGGCACTTGGGTAGGCACACAGGCAGAAACTAAAAAGAAGCAATACGCTTTTGAGCAGGTAGATGTGCCAACAGACAAACCAAACCTGCTTGAGTTTCTAAATAAGATGCAAGTCCCGGGTTATCCTGGTAAAGCCGTTGTACCCGAAAAGAAAGTAGAAGAACCAATAGCAGAAGTTCCAATTCCAAAGTGGAAACAGGAGTGGCTGAATAAAATGGACGCTCAAGCTTTGGAAACTAAGGCTGAGATATTAATGGAAGAGTTTCTATATGAGCTTCCGTTAAATGAGATACACAACTTCGCAGCAATAATAGTGTCAAGGATCTGTCACGAAACTGGAGTTCAAGATGAGCCAACAAAAACCAAGTCTAGAAAATAGATCGCAGGACATGATGCTTAGTATCGACATCCTTAATCACAATGAAGAAGTTTTTAAGAAATTTTTTAATAACCCACAACCCCCTCAAGAGGAGGAAATAAATGGAAGCGATAACACCGAGTGAATTATCAGCAGCATTACTACGCCGAGGTAAAGCTGGTCTTGCAACAATGGTATGGGGATCATCTGGATGTGGTAAATCCCAAATCATCCAACAGTTTGCTGAGGAAATAGGCGCTAAGTTTTACGATCTGCGTTGTAATTTGTACGATCCTGTTGATGTACGTGGTGGTTTAAAGGTAGAGCGCCAGCATGATGGATCTTATCGTACCAGATACGGTATTCCAGAAGACTATCCCGATCCCAATTCTAAAGAAACGCATGTTCTTGATCTTGAGGAATTAAACACTGCTCCCAAGGCAACAATGAATGCATTCTTACAGTTAGTCTTAGATAAGCGGGTAGGTAATTATAAATTGCCAGAGAATACGATTATTGTCGGTGCTTGCAACCGCGCAAAAGACCGTGCAGCTGTGCATCAGATTCCTACACCACTAAAAGCCCGATTTAATCACGTTTTGCTTGAGCCAGATTTAGATGATCTATGTTCTTATTTCAGATCAATCTACGTAGATCCTTCCATTATAGGTTTCTTGAGATACAGACCTAACCTAGTATCAAACTTTGATTATTCAAAAGAAGCAAATCCATGCCCCAGGACATGGGAGATGCTTAGTAATATGTTGCCCTTTATTAATTGGCAAGACCACAACGAACCTCGTATAGATGTTTCAGCGTGTATAGGTGAAGGAGCAGCATCTGAATTTATAAGTTATAGAGCAATCTATCAAGACCTGCCAGATATTGACGGGATTATTAAAAGCCCAACAAGCGGAACAGTACCTGAAAAGCCAAGCCTGAAGTACGCAATTATTACTGCCTTGGCAACACGTACTAATGCGACAAACCTACGGAGTATTATTAAGTATATAAGACGCTTAGATCCTGAATTCCAGGCAGCGTATATGAAGGACATCGCAGCGATGGATAATACTCTTATAAATACACCAGAATACGATCAGTGGATTAATGACCACGCATCGGTTTTATTATAACCTTTATTATTAGGGAGACTAACAATGGCATCAGTAAGATTAACCAGAGAATTAAGAGATAAATTACGGTCTGAAGCTCGGCACCTGTTTGATAAAACAAACAAATTTCCTATGCTTACACCATCTCTCAGTGCGGAACTAGCAGACAGAATCAAAAACTGCTCTATTCAAAATTGGTTGGAAACATTGGCAAAATCAGCTGAACAATTGAAACAAAACTCTCTTAAATTAAGTTTTATTACAAGCCGTAAGTTCTCTTTTGAACTAGATAAACTATTCAAATTACAGAAAAGACCCGCTACAAGTATATCCCTGACTGCATCAACGCATGACGAAGATGAAAACAATCCTCGTCTTAGAGTTGAATTTCCACATTCAATTGATTTTTGGTGTTTTGATAACGGTAGCTATCGTTATGATAACGACAAAAGCCAACATAATGAGCTATTCGTCGAGGAATTAGAGGAAGATGAACAGGATTATTTTAATAATATTATTCATACACAATGGGAACGGCAGTTAGCATATAGTACAAAGCAGAATGAATATACTTCTGGTATAGACGACCTTATAAACAACTGCACTACCCTACACCAACTACTCGAAGCGTGGCCCGCCGCAAAAGAACTTGTGCCTGATCGTTATATACAGCAGATGCATGTGAAAGTTACTCGTGCAACTCGTGCAAAAAATATACTAGACACTAGTAAGTTTGATCAGACCCTCGCTAACCAAGTGATCTTGAAAGCTAAATTAGCAGGAGCAAGTTAATGGAAGCGCAGGAAGCGTTAATAAAAGCACGATCAAGTCTGATTATAGGTGATCCGTTCTGGGGAGTTCTTGCACTTAAGTTAACTCTCCGGATGCAAAACGAAGGTTGTGATACTGCTGCAACAGATGGCAATAATTTATACTACAACGAAAAGTTTATAGATAAATTAAGTGCATCCGAAAGAAAAGGTTTACTTGCACATGAAGTAGGACATTGTGTTTTTGGTCATATACCCCGACGAGGTAACCGTGATCCTGAAATATGGAATATGGCTTGTGATTACCCCCTTAATAGAGTTCTTCTTGAAGCCGGTTTTATCCTTCCGGCGGGGGGCCTTATAGATCACGACGGCGAGTTTACAAATATGACCGCCGAAGAGATTTATGAAAAACTCCTGGAACATAAGAAACAAGGTAGTTTACCGAAAGGCTGGCCGCCAAATCCAGGGAAAGATCCGTGGCAAGGTAAAACTATCTGGGGTAAGATGCGCGACCCTGAAAATAATCCAGATGTTGACGCACCCACTGCTAGTCAACTCAAGTCTGAATGGAAAATCCACACCGCACAAGCTACTGAAATAGCGAGGCAGCAAGGTCATCTCCCTGGTCACTTAATACGCTTCATGGAAGATATGCTTGAACCATTAGTAGATTGGCGTGAGCTTCTCTGGCCTTTTGCTTCAACATGGGCTGGAGAAGAATACTCATGGCGCAAGCCTAATCGAGCATATATCTCAGAAGATGAATACTTTCCCTCTTTAAAAGAAGAAGCTTTAGGAGATGTAGTTCTCGCAATAGATTCTAGCGGATCTACTGAACCAGATATGGAACAATTTATATCAGAGTTTGTAGATATCAAGAACACTCTTCAACCCCGCCGTCTTATTATTATGCACTGTGATACGGAAGTACAAAAAGTCATAGAAGTAGAAAAAGAAGACGAGTTGGAAAAAGAGCACTTTGAAATAGCTGGAGGTGGCGGTACATATTTTTCTCCTGTCTTCAAAGAAGTATCTAAAGAGTACAGTGACGATATAGAAGCGCTTGTTTATCTTACCGATCTTGAATGTAACGATTTTGGTGAGGCTCCCCCCTACCCCGTGCTATGGGTATCAAGTCGTAGAGCAAAAAAGGCTCCTCCGTTTGGTGAGGTAGGTTATATTTTCAAGGAATCATAACTATGGATATCTGTTCTGAATGTATGAAGGAATGCACACCGATCACTGAAGTTGAATCTGAACCTGTTGAGTGTTGGGGAAATACAACAACCCATGAACATAGGTATACAGTCAGTAATTGTTGCAAAGGAAATATTTTAGAAGAGTATCCGGAAAATTCTTTTACAGATGCTTCTGCCGCAATAGAAGAAGCGCAGTTCCTGGTTGAGCAGGACAGGCAAAGTTATTGCATCTTATGTTCTAAAGGAGCACTGTTATATGTTGTTAATTACGAGGACTTCAAAACAGAAAAGTATAGAAACTATCGTCTATTAGAAACGATCACACACGCAGGGTTTATTTAACTAATATTATTAGCTACACTAACGTTTACTCAGGAGGAGTAATGAATACAAAAGAATATATTTCCCTTGCAAACAAAAATGAAGCTGAAGTCTGGCGCGATTCTAATTCCCATGAATTTACTAATTTCGTTCTAGTCTGGGTCAAATCCAGACAGCCCGAGGTGTATCGTGATCTGCAAGCATCATTTAAAGAAATAGAAGGTGATGTCTATGCAATCAGAGAAGCTGAAAGCCGAGGATTTAACCCCTCATTTTGAATTATTCCAAACTTGGAAAGACGCGATCAATAACTATATTGATATACATCGTGTACATATTACTCCCGAAGACTGGAGAATGTTAGAAGAAGGTCATTATAGAGCCGCACGACATGGGCAAGGAGAAATCAGGGATATCTGGTTATCAATATTTGATCTAAGTGAATTTGCAGGTATTAACCACGCAAAGGAGTTTAATAAGTTAATTGATAAAGGTTTTAGTTTTGCGTTTGTATCTTTAATACAAATATGTGTACGACAAAAAATATATGGAATTCACTTCCATGATATGTGTTACCCAATCGAAGCATTAGATCACTTTAAAACCGACTGGGACAACAGTTCACACGATATTTACTTTCAATCATAGGATCACGAATGAAGAAACAAGTGGTATTAGATTTTGAAACTTATTTTGACCCCCAATATAGTCTTACTAAGTTAACAACACCCCAATATATAAACCACCGTTGGTTTAAAGTATGGGGTGTTGGGATTAAACACATCGAAATTAATGATTACATGGGTATTACTGAACACGATACCGACTGGTATGGCGAGCATGAAGCTAAAGAAGCTATCCATTCTATTGATTGGGCAAACACAGAACTTATATGCCACAACACTTTATTCGATGGTTATATACTCACTCAACATTATGGTGTAACACCCTCTTATTATTTTGATACTGCTGCACAAGCAAGAGGCTTGTTTCCCGGGCAATCAGCGCGTCTTGCAGATGTAGTTGAAAGACTTTTTCCTGATGACCTTACAAAACGTAAAGGAAAAGAATTAGTTAACGCTAAAGGAGAATGGGGATTAAATCCGGATTTAGAAGATGAGATTGCAGGTTATTGCATACAAGACGTAAACCTTACTTATGACATATTCTGTAAAATGGATATGCCTCAATCTGAATATGACCTTATAAACCTGACAACACGAATGTTCTGTGAACCCACCTTGGTCGTGGATCGTGAACGACTAATCACTTATAAGGAAGAAGAAGCAAAGAAATCTGAAGTAACTATTGCGCTTTGCGGTGTTGAGCGTGAAATATTATCTAGTAATCAAAAGTTTTCTGCTCTTTTAGAAGAGATGGATATAACTGTACCTACCAAGATAAGCCCTACTACCGGCAAATCTATACCCGCTCTTGGGAAAAATGATCCGGCTTTCAAACAATTACAAGCAAAATACCGACAGCATAAACCTTTATGGAAAGCACGTATTGCAATTAAATCCCGTATAGCAGAAACCAGGGCACAACGATTCATAGATGCAACACATGACGACGGGACCATCAGTGTCCCGCTTCGTTATTACGCTGCACATACAGGACGCTTTGGCGGTACAGATAAAATTAATATGCAAAACCTACCACGAGGATCTGAACTAAGGCGCGTCTTAATGGCCCCTAAAGACCACTACTTATATATAGCAGACTTATCAAACATTGAAGCACGAATGCTTGCCTGGTTAGCAGGTGAAGATAAGTTATTAACTCAGTTTCGAAACGGTAGTGATATCTATAGTAATTTCGCTAGTGAGATATACGGAAAAGATGTTAATAAGAATGATCATCCTAAAGAAAGGTTTGTAGGTAAGACTGCAATATTAGGACTGGGTTATGGCATGGGTGCCAAGAAGTTTGCCATGACACTAAGCTCCGGTGCAGCAGGACCAGGAATTGAGTTCTCAGATGAAGAAGCAGTAAAAGTTGTTTCTTTATATCGAACAACTTATTCGCGCATCCCTTTCCTGTGGAAGAAAACGGAAGATTTATTACTACAGACATTAAACCCGAATAGTTTTGGAAATACATACGGGCCGTTAACCGTGGGTGACAAAGCGTTAATCCTGCCTAATGGTATGGCATTGAAGTATCCCGAATTATCTAAAACCTCAGACGGATTTTTATTCCGGTCTGGAAAACAATATGTCAATACTTACGGAGGTAAAATCACAGAGAATATTATACAAGCACTTGCTCGAATTATTATTACAGACAGTATGTTACGTCTTGACAAAGAATATAATGTTGTCCTCACGGTGCACGACGAAATAATTATTAGTGGAACTAAAGTTAATCCTCATGCTACAATGGAAAATATCATTGACGATATGCGTTTGCCGCCAGTCTGGGCAGCAGATTTACCGCTAGATGCTGAGGGTGGGTTTGATACTAGATATTCAAAATAACTAATATGCCCCGCCTAGTTCTTACAAGAAAAATCGATGAAGCCATTGTTTTACATAGTAAAAATAAAACAATCGCTAAAATCACTGTCAGTAAAATAGACAGAAATCAAGTAAGATTAACCTTTGAGGCTGAACCAGACTTGCTAATAGATAGACAGGAAGTTTATACTCCGACGACTAAAAAAGGCTTACGTTAAAATTTATTAGTCCGGCTACTACAAGGATTGTTTCAACCTATGACGCTAACATTTTTAAGCGCCGACAATGGCACTACTCTAAGTAAATACTGTAGTAAAAATAAAAGTTTCACTCCATACCCACATGTAAAAAATGTCACCTCAATAGAAATACCTTTACCTAAAAAAGGTATTCATTCGTTACAAGACATATTAGAAAACGCCGGTAAGCTAGGTCAATGTCTTCTTAAAGGACCACTTACCCAGCCGTTGGTTAATGAAAGTCGAAGAGGTAAATCAGATCGAACTGCACCTACGCAACTATTAGTGTTAGACATTGATGGTATAAAACTACCTAAAGCACCACTTTTTGGTACGAAGTTATTAGCGAAAGACATTGAAGTTATAGCAGAACAAATTATTAATGAGCTACCGAACGGTCTTAGAAACGTAAGTTACGTGGCCCAGGCAAGTGCGTCTTTTGGTTTTAAAGTAGATAAGATATCTATGCATATTTTTATATTACTAGACAAACCTTATAAACCTAAATCAATTAAGACCTGGCTAGAGAATCTTAACTACTCAGTACCAATGTTGAGAGAACAAATTACCCTCTCTGTAAACGGACAATCTCTATCTCTACCATTAGATACTTCTGTTGCAGATAACTCAAAATTAATTTTTATCGCTCCACCAACATTTGAAGATAAAGCATTAGACCCGTTTAAATCTCCTAAGAATAGAATTGTTACCGTTAAAAAAAACGAAGACTGTTTTAACTTCGAGAAATATTCATCTGAGATTAATCCCGAGAGTCTTTTCCAAGAGAAACAAATCTTAAAAAACTTATTACGTAAAGATAAGAACCTACCAAAAAAGACTGAAAAGATTGCTACTGTAAATATCAACAAACACCCCAAAGAGGTATTAGTAAATCCTGACAAGATGAACATTGAGATTGTAAACGAATCTTATAACCCTTTTATAAATTGTAATGTAAACGGGGGAGACAGCGGAGCTTACTATTTTACTTTAGATAACCCTAGATACATGCACAACTTTAAGGGTGAACCTATCTGGGATATAGAAAAAGCAGATAAAGAATTTTATTTAGATATCAAGCATAAATTTAAAAAAGACTTAGAGACATCTGAAAAACCAATGCAAGCTGTTGTTATGCGTGACCACAACACATCGAGATATTACAACGGACTCTATGACGCAAATCTAAAACAATTTGATAAAACATTTCCTTTAGTACCTACTGAAAAAGGACAAGTGAAAGACTTTATGCAAAGTCATGGCAGTATTGAACCAGAGTTTATTGCTAATGGGACTATTGAATTTAACCCGACAGTTGACACACCAGAAATTAATATCAGCAAAATCCCTTACCAGATCAATACGTTTTCTAAATCTAAACTTATGATGGACGCTGCAAACCCAAAAGAATCTCTAAAGTTTGGTGAAGCAATAAAAATCAAAGAAGTATGCCCTTCTATCCACATTTTAATAGATCACGTACTAGGCAATGGTGTTGAAGAGTTTGAACGTTTTATTAATTGGATGGCCTGTATATTCCAAACAAGACAGAAAACAGAAACCACCTGGTTATTACACGGTGTAGAAGGAACAGGTAAAGGGCAGTTTTATCAAAAGATCCTCTACCCTATTTTTAGTGAGAAATATGTACCGATGATTACCCTCCAAAATTATTCGGAACAGTTTAATGGTTATCTTGAAGAAGCTCTCTTTTGTATTGTCGATGAGTTTCAACTTGGCGAACAACGTAGTACTGGAGCCATGAAGATTGTTGATAAACTAAAAAGTAATATCACAGAGCCTAAAATCCAGATACGAAGGATGCGTTCAGATTTAAGACCAGTTACAAATTACACCAATTTTATATTTCTAAGTAACTCATTAGATGCTATTAAATTAGCAGCCGGTGATCGGAGATTTAATATCGCACCAAGACAAGAAAAAAAGTTAATTGATACTATTTCAGATATACCAGCACTTCTTAAAAATATAAAAAAAGAACTACCAGAGTTTGTAAACATACTTCATACATTCGAATACGAAGAACGATTTATCAACACAACTATAGATAATGCCGCTAAAGAAATAATGCGGCAAGTAAGCATGTCAGTAATAGAGCAGTTCTTTGATGCAGTGAAACGTGGAGATCTAACTTACTTTGTAGAGATACTAGATATTAGTCTGACTGACATACAATTTGCAGGGAGAATCCAAACCGCACAAAAATTTGTTAAAGCTTGGATCAGAGATGCAAAACTATATGGAGAAAGCCATATAGCCATTGAAGATATTCGACAAGTATTCCATGTACAAGTAGAACAAAACCCAGAAATTAAGCTACATGACTTTAGAATGCGGGCTGAACGGGCTAATTTAAAAAGAACTAAAAAACGTGCGCCTGGAGCACCTTCGGATTCTAATCCCAGATCTGGGATACCAGTTAAATGGAATATTAGTGAATATGAATTAGAAGAAATGGTTAACGATAGGCTAAATCAAGATGATCAAATACGTTTAAACGTCGCTTAGTATTAGTTATACTAACGATTCTTAATTAGACAGGAACGCCTTGTGATACAACTAACAGCAGATGTTAGACCTGATCTTGATGTTATCTATAAAACCGATATCGAGTTAGGCCAAGTAAGGAGTTGGTCCTACTCCGCATTAAAAGTTTTCGAGGAATGTCCTTACCGAACATATATATCCAGAGTAAAAAAGATACGTGAGCCAACTAACCCGGCAGCACAACGCGGTTCCGATATACATCAACTCGCAGAAGATTATGTCAGAGGAGAATTAAGTGAGTTCCCTAATGAATTAAAAAAATTCGAAGGGGAATTTGAAGCATTAAAGAAAGGTTTTGCCGATGCAAAAGTAGAGCTTGAAGGAGAATGGGGTTATAGCCTTGATTGGAAACCAGTTGGTTGGGTTACTCCAGAAACATGGGCGCGAATAAAACTAGATGCGCTAGTACACCAGGACGAAACAAGCGCACGAGTAATTGACTATAAGACAGGCAAAAAGTTTGGTAATGAAATTGCTCATTCCCAACAGTGCCTCTTATACGCTATTGGTACTTTCTTTCGTTATCCCGAACTTCAATTTGTACAAACAGAATTGTGGTATCTCGATAAAGGCGAGACAACTACTAAACAGTATACGCGAGCAGAAGCAATGCAATTTGCTCCAGGCTTTCATTCTCGCGCAATAAAAATGACGACTTGTGATGATTTTGTACCGAAACCTAGTCAGAACGCATGTAAGTGGTGTTCTTACAAAAAAGGTGACGATCCAGAATGTGTATGGGGCGTTTTATAGGAGAACCCTCTCTTGCCCCATGTTATTTGTGGGGCCTTTTTTCAAATAGGAGATTTGAATGAATAACGTAATAAGATTTTCTGTATGGGTAGTTAGCTTTATTGCCTGGTTTTTATTGTTACCACTCTATTTTATCGCCGCAGTAATTATTAACACTGCAATCGCTCTAAAAGTTATGTTTTGGAACAAAAATGTTTAATGCGTTACTTAAGATTATTGGGTTAATGCAAATTATATTTTTTATCCAGGACGCTATAGAAGACGAAAAACAAAACGGTGAGGAAAATGAAATTAACAAATCAGATCCTGGCTGAACTGTCACAAGGAGTAAGCCACCATGAATTTGGTGGGCCAGAAATTGTTCAGCAACTAGCGAGTGAGCTTCTTAAACTACAAGAACGTTGGGATGGACTTAAAAACTACGTCAAGGTAGAACAACGTGCTATGGAACTCGCTATAAAAAAACCTTCTCATAATACTGATCGGGTCAATACTAAAACCTTAAACGATTTTAATAATAAGAAATATGACTGGAAGACTCTATCTCCAGAAACAGTACAAAGCGTAACGGCAGAATTACAGGACTGGCGTGAGCTTAACCAAGACACATAATTCCTTTAAAGGTTGGTTCTGGTGTCCGGAACGACAAAATTATTTTCGTTGGGATGAATTTATTTCCTATTATAAAAACAAACAAAAAGTAGCAGCTGCTGAGTCGGATGCAGTGCGGTCCTGATGAGTGAGCCTAAAACACTCCTTGTAGCTCCTTGACAAGTTAGAATTCTAAATCAGGAAAAATCCGATTAGTCCAAAAAATTAATTATCATTGTAGTGTGACCTAACCCCATCACTGGACGAAGCGGGGTTGCTTTTTTCTATTAGCTAGACTAATATATAAATATTCAATGAGTGATGATCTATGCCTGATGCTTTCGAACACCAAGCTGTTACTACCCGTTTTATCCTCAATCATCCTAGAACTCTAGTTACCTCAGACCCTGGCACGGGTAAAACCAGAAGTGTCTTAGATGCCTACGCACAGCGTAAAACCTATCGAATGCTGGTTATTGCACCGCTATCTATACTAGAAGCGTCCTGGGCAGATGACATTGAAAAATTTACACCTGATATTTCCTACGCAGTTGCCTTTGCAAAAAACAGAGAAAAGGCATTTCTTAGTGGGGCTAATATTGTATTAACCAATCACGATGCAGTGAAATGGATCGAGAAACATAAATCATTATTAAGAGATTTCGACACGATATGTATTGATGAATTTACAGCTTTCAAAAATAAAGACAGTCAACGTAGTAAAGCGTTACTAAAAATAGCTGATTGCTTTGATTATCGTATCGCAATGTCAGGAACACCCAACAGTAATACGATCCTTGATATCTGGCACCCTACCCTAGTCGTTGACGACGGAGAACGGCTCGGTAGACGTTTTTATGGGTTCAGATCAAGTGTATGTACTCCTCGGTTTAACGGATTCGCTAACGAGTGGGTAGACAAAGATGAAGCTCAGGAAATAGTAGCGGCTGCACTACTGGATATAAATATCAGATACAAATTAGAAGACTGTATAGATATGCCAGAACAATCTATTCGGCAAATGTTAGTAACACTACCTAAAAAGATACAACAACAATACAACGACTTCGCTAATGATTCTGTCTTGTATACAGGCAAAACAACTATTAATGCAGTACATGCCGGTGCCAGGGTAAAGAAGCTTCTTCAGCTATGTACCGGAGCTATTTATGACGAGCGAGGTAAACCACAAGGTATTCATCAGGAACGTTACGATTTGGTAATACAGCTTGTAATGGAACGTGAGCATTCACTAGTTGCTTTCAACTGGAAACATGAGCGAGATGCATTAGTCGCACTAGCTGAACAAAACAATATCAGCTATGGAGTTATCGACGGATCTACGCCTGTAACCAAACGAAAAGAAATTGTAGATCGACTTCAAGCAGGACAATTACAAGTTGTATTCGCTCACCCACAATCAGCCGGTCATGGCTTAACAATGACTAGAGCAACCTCTGTCATATGGGCATCTCCCACATACAACGCTGAACATTATCAGCAATTTAATCGACGTATTTATCGCGCCGGTCAGACCAAGAAAACAGAAGTAATCCAAATAGCCGCGAGGTTTACGTGGGAAACAGATGTGTATGACAAGTTAGAAGGCAAGTTAGGAAAAATGGAAGAGTTACTTTTTATCTTAAATCGACTAAGTGAAACCAGAGAGGCATGTTGAATGGAAGCAGTAAAAATTAAATTAGTTGGCGATCAGAGAACTATAGACGAACTTATCTCCGACAAAGCAAAAGTTAAGAAAAAGATGGATGTACATAACAGCCATCTCAAAGATCTAAGAGCAGAAGAATCTGAAATAGATTCTATGTTGCTCACAAAAATGGAAACCGAAGGGATAGAACGCACTGCGAATCATGTCGCTTCCGTGTCCGTTAGAGAAGAAGTAGTACCCAATGTTGAAAACTGGGATGAGGTTTACCCCTACATCGTAGAAAACGAACTTTGGTCACTACTACATCGGCGTATTTCATCTACTTCTTTTAGAGAGATTATTGAATTAGGTGAGCAGGTTCCAGGCATTACAACTCGAACCTTACGCAAAATAACATTTCGATCCAATTAACCTTTAATGAAAAATGGACAATGAACTATGAGTAACACTGCGTTAGCAATAAATGAAGAAAAAGTACCCGCACACATCCTTCAATCAGAAGCTTACATATCTGGTATAGGACGCGGCAATGAGGAAGTTGGTATTAACCAGGAGATCCCTCGTATCAAGCAGCTTCAGAAGATGTCTAATGAAGTTGATAAGCACCATAATGACTATAAAGAGGGAGCCGAACCAGGTGACTTCTTTAATAGCCTCGATGCAACAGTCTATAAAGACGAACTGTTTGTAATCAGTTTGAAGTTTAAAACTGAATTTGTAGTCTGGAGAGATCGTGACGTTGGTGGTGGCTTAGGTGGTGCTTTTAACACAGCTGAAGAAGCCTTTGCATTCATGGCTGCACAAGAGAAGCCAGCCGAATGGGGTAGTTATGTGAAAAATAAAAGGCAGGGTGAACTAGCACCTAATGAGCATAGTAGAATACCTGACGAAACACACAGTCATGTACTTCTTATAAAGAATCCAGAAACTGGTCTTCTTTCAAGAACCCCAGTAATCATGGATTTTTCTCGTTCTAAGCTACGTGTTTCACGAAACTGGAATACTCAAATAACAGGTAGAGGTGGCGATAGATTCGCTGCTATATGGAGGCTTTCTCCTGTGTCTACTATGTCAAGTGGCGGGGAGCAATTCCTTAATTTGAATGTTGAGTGTGCTGGTTGGGCTACAAAGGAAGATTATGAAGCAGCTGGTAAGCTGTACGAAGATTACTCTTCTTACTAATAGCCTTACTAATTATCATGGATGAACGAACATAGTTTCATAAAGTCTGTTCATCGCACTCTTCCATCTGAGATATTCAAATGGAAGATACATGATACGTTTACCGGCGGAGTTCCCGATGCGTTTTATTGTGGACCTGCCGGTTCTCTTTTTATCGAATATAAATTTATTAAGCTACCAAAAAAACCCAGCACCAAAATAAAACTTAATTTAAGTAAGCTACAGCTTGCCTTATTAGAGAGAATGAGCAGTTTTAATCAAAACGTAGCTGTAGTTGTAGGATTTACTAATAATAATAAAACTCATGGGGTAATAATGACAAACCTCAAAGAATGGACAAACACCTACACTAACGAGTATTATCTCGATTCTAAAAAATCAATTGCAAAAATTACACAGTTTATTAATAACCAAGTATTAGGGTAGATAATTTATTTACCAGGAGATTAACCGTTACGATGAGCAAAACAGTTCCTGACTCGGTAAAAAACTTACGGCGTATATGGAATGAGAAGAAAAATGATATGTCGCTCAACCAGACTAGTGCTGCAAAAGGACTCGGTTGGACACAGGGCGCATTTTCGCAATATCTCAATAACATTACAGAACTTGGACCCAGAGCTATTATAAAAATAGCTAATTTTTTAGAAGTTGATCCAAGGGAAATAGATCCTCTATTACAAACAGTAATGCCTAATATGCGATTAGTGCCTGTACGCTCTAGTGTCAGTCGTAAACCACACGTTAATTCTGTCTATTTAGATATGGAAAAACGTAACGCGTATCAATTTGCAATGGTTGTCGATAAAGCCATTTCAATTAAGTTATCTCACGGACCACTCGCGCTTCCTATAGGAACAATATTAATGTGTTTCTCAGAAAAAGAGACAACACAAGAAGATATAAACTCTATGACTGTAACAGCACTACCAGCACTATATACAGCCTATAGAAAAAACGCAGCGGAGTGGGAACTTTTTGAGAAAGATACCTTACCACCTAAAAAAGATCTGGAAGAGTTTTATAGAATTAGCTCAATTGTGTTTTAAGTATTACGTAAAAATGTAGCCCATAATTTTCTTCCCTCTTTATCAGATGTAACTACGTTGCCTGATCTATTCATCTGTCGCCGTGGCCGATGATATCCATAAAAATATTTTCTTATGTTCTGGTTTTGATGGATAAATGGTTCCATCTTTTCAAAATCACTATAAGGCACTTCACGAATTGGTTCCAAACCAGAACCCTTGGGTGGAAGTAGATATCGTTCATGGTCAGTTATTCGATAAACAAAAAACTGACCACTTTCCAAGGTAACTGTATAATCTCTAATCATATCAGAATGAAAACTGACGAAAACAAACTGATTGCCTCTAGGTAGTTCAAAATCTATTACTGCTGGGACATAGCCATAGAAGTTTTGGGGTGGCACCGGCGCACGAAAAATGGAATCTCCAAGTTTATAACTCTTAATATCAATCCAGTTGCCTAGTGTGTCTGGACTTTTAACAGGCGATGCATTTACAACATGTATGTCAAAAACATCTTCAGCGGTAACAACTAAAGCGTCGGTTCCTGGTCGATTAAAAACCGGCTTCCAGTTAAATTTATGATGACACGCTCTTGCCATCCAAGCATAGACAGCTGTTTTTCTACGGAAAGCATCGGTTACTTCAAGTAGTTCTTCATCAAAATGACGGATAGGTGTGCCAAAAGCCAAATATGCAGGATCACACGCCAACACTTCTGCAATTTTTTGTATTTGATTAATATCTGGAACTGCGTGTGAATTCAGCCATTTACTAATTAACTGTGGAGAATAACCAAGCTGCTCTGCTAACCAACTTTTTTTCTTTGTTGATGGTGTATAAATATTTGTAGCTAATACTTCTGATATTCTTTCTGCTACTGATGTCATATTTACAATCCGTGTAGTTTTAAAGATAATAGATGGTAATACACTATTCGTGTAGTTTCAACTTAAATTAATTTAATTTTAGGTTGAAATGCTCGTAAATAATGATAAGCTATATCATATTAGTGGAACTAACGACCTTGAAAGGATTTCAAAAGTTTGAGCAAATCTATTACTACCTCTGATAACCAATACGATATTGTAAAAAACCCAGAACATTACTGTGCTTCAGAAATTGAATGCATCGATGCAATCAAAGCAAGCATGAGCAGAGAAGAATATCTGGGGTTTTTAAAAGGTTCTATACAAAAATATCTGTGGAGATACCGCAATAAAGGCAACGACCCGCTAACTAATTTATCTAAAGGCGAATGGTTTTTTCAAAAATTAATACAAGAATTTAAGGATAATAGTTAATGGATATGAGCCTCAATCAATATATGTTAAACAAGTATGGACCCTTCATGGATACCGAAGACCTTGCTCACGTATTTCGTATAAAACAAAATTCGATATATCAGCAAATATGGCGTGGAAACTTAAATTTACCTCATGTAAAACGGGGTAAAAAATATCTCTTTCCTACTACTGAAGTAGCAAAGTATTTTATTGAAAATACACAAGAAGCGGTCTAATCCTTATTAGATAGGTAATCACCAGGTTTAAGGTGAGTGTAGCGTTTAAGCTGACTCCAGGTTCTATGACCGGAAACAGCCGCTACTTGAGGTATACTCCACCCCTTCTCTTCAAACATTAGTGAGATGGCTTCGTGTCGTAAGTCGTGAAAACGTAAATCGTGAATATCTAATTTTTTACACAGTTTAGCGAAAGTTTTGCCAATAGAATTAGCGTCTTTAACCGGCAATACTCTACCAGCATAACTTTTGGTAAACGTTTTAGCTAACTTTAATCCCTCTTTTACTTCGTCAAACATCTGTATGGTTTGATGATTATTATGTTTATCTGTCGGATGTTTCCTACTTGCTAAAAATATCTCACTAGTTGAAAACCGTACATAAGATCTACCTACGGGATCTTTCTTATCAGATGCCCAGTACAAACCATGTAACTCACTCATACGCATAGCACTATTTCGAACAATCTGAATAGCTGGTCCAATCCACGGGCTTCCACAACTTTTTGCACCGTCAATAAGACGCTCGTATTCCCCCTGGCGTAATCTGCGTCCTGCATTCTTACTACTTCCAATTAACCCTAACTTGGACATAACCCTCATTGCATCTCTGACCGAATTCGACTCAAGCTGCAAATAACCAAGAGTACGGCAATCGTCTATCGCTGCCGCAAAATAAGACAGTTCGTCTTTTAAAGTTTTAGGACCGATATCCTCTCGTCTTCTTTCCCCATATGTCATAACAAAATGCGGTGTTATATCCACTATGGATATCCCGTCTAAACGTTCGGTTAACTTTTTCATCACAGCAAGTTTGCTTTTGCCCCAGGGCTTAATAGTATTCATATGCTTGATATAGTTCGCTAAGACCTTAGATATGTATAGTTCACGTTCTTTTTTTGGATCAACCCATGTGCCATTGTCCATAGCACTTTCAACTTGAGTCGCCCAGACACGAGCTTGTTTTTTCGTTGGAAAAGTGCGGCTAATAGATCGCATCCCCTTACGATTTATTCGTACGCGAATGCTCTTATTCCTTACTTCAAATTCAGCCATAACCCCCCTCCTGAGAAATTTAGTCTCCCATAAATCCCCCAAGGGGGCAAATTGGCAATTTTTACATTTCGGAGGGTATACGTAACTTATTGATTTTACGTATTAAAAGTGGCCGGGGTGGCAGGACTCGAACCTGCAACCGTTCGGTTCGAAGCCCGTTTCACTATACTGTTTTTTACCTTTAATTACCTCTATTTACCTCTACACACTGAAGTGGGATAAAGTTTTTAGTACTACAGAGCTTCTCAGGGTTTCTCACTAGCTCTA
>MDTB01031527.1_pt1 | contig 17141 bp, 23 predicted proteins | sample 811161 | NCBI WGS metagenome assembly MDTB01 (sample SAMN05326650, study PRJNA326480) | marine metagenome | isolation source: seawater | place: Mediterranean Sea | collected 2009
ATTGATTGTCTTATTAACAGAAATATCATCGATAATAAACTCTACATTTTTTTGCCCTTTCCATTCATTAAGAGTTAATTTACCAAATATATTAATTTTATTAAGGTTCTTTGCGAATAAATAACTTTCTAGTTCTGTTTTGACAGCATTGAATGTGACACTTTTTACAACAGATCCATCACTTGCACTAAATAAAGATTTTATATGTTTGTCTCCTACAACTGATGATTTTAATAATTTAAGATTCTCAATAACAAACTTGGGTTCAGGATTTCCAGACCCGAAAGGAGATAGCGAGTTAATTTCTGAATAAAATGTCTCATTTAAAGCAGAAGGAGATATTATTGAGTCAAAGAAAAGTTGATTGTTTTTTTTAATCTTGTTTTCTGCTTTTAAAAAACATTTGTTAACATAATCTTTAAATTCATCAACTTTATTCTCCTTGATACTAAATCCACCTGCCATTTTGTGCCCTCCTCCCTTAACCAATATTTTTTTTTGAACTGCACTTAAAATAACAGTGCCAATATCAAAACCAAAAATAGATCTTGCTGATGCCTTACCAAGGTTATTTGTAAAAGAAATAATCACAGCAGGTTTATTATATTTTTCTTTAAGTCTAGATGCTATAATTCCTATAATACCTCCATGCCAATTATGACCTGATAAAACAATAACAGGTTCATTTTCTCTAATTGAAATATTTGAGTAGATTTTTTTTAACATATCATTTTCAATAATTTTCCTTTCCTTATTAAAACTCTCCAATTCACTTGCAATTTTAAAAATTTCCTTAGGATTTTTACTTAATAATAAATTGGCGCCATGGGAACATTTCCCAACTCTACCTCCTGCATTAATTCTGGGTCCCAAAACATAACCTAAGTGATATGTGTTTAAATTAGTTTCAATTCCACATAAATTTTTGAGAACTTTCAAACCGGGATTGTTAAATTCTTTGAACTTTTTTAAACCCTGACTCACAAAAGCTCTATTGATACCTATCAACGGTACCACATCACAAATTGTCCCCAAAGTTACAAGATCAAGATAATTTATAAGATTAGGTTCTTGAATATTGTTTTTTTCAAACCAGTCGATTTCTCTAAGCTTTTTATTTAAAGCAATTAAAAACATAAAACAAACACCAGCGGCACAAAGATAGTTAAGGTTTGATTTATCATCAAATCGATTTGGATTTACAATAGAAAAAGCATTTGGTAATTTTAAATCAGATTGGTGATGATCTAAAACAATTACATCAATTTTCTTTTTTTGAGAATATTCGATAGTTTCAAATGATAGTGTTCCACAGTCAACAGTAAATATAATTTTCGATCCATCTGTAATCAATTTATTGAAACCCAAATTGCTTGGACCATATCCCTCTGATTTTCTGTCCGGAATATAAATAGATATTTTTTGATTAATTTGATTAAAGTAATTTCCCAAAAGTGCGGTTGATGTTGCGCCATCAACATCATAATCACCAAATATTCCGATTTTTTCATTTGACAAAATTGACTTAATAATTCTTTCGACACTTTTTTCCATATCCTTTAAAATAAATGGATTTGGTAAAATATTCTTTAATCTTGGATTCAAAAACAAATTTACTTCACTAATATTAATTTTTCTAATTGCTATTAATCTTGAAACTATTTCACTTAGACTAAAATTATTTTTTAAAAAGTTTACAGTTTCTTCATTATAGTTTTTAGATTTCCAATCTTTACCCGAAACTGAGTTGATATTCATTTTTTAATTATATTCTTAACTTTTTTTGAAATATTTTGACTTTTATGAAGCACAAAAGAGGTCACTTCAAAACTATCACCAATGTCTTTTATACCCTTAAGCATATCTCCATCGGTTATACCTGATGCACAAAATATAACATCACCTTTTATCATGTCTTCAATATTATATTTTTTTTTAAAATCCTTAATACCTAAAGACTTAGCTCTGTTAATCTCATCAGAATTATTTAATACAAGTCTCGTTTGCATTTGACCACCAAGACAATGGAGAGCTGCTGCTGCAAGTACGCCCTCGGGACCACCGCCAATACCTAGATAGATATCAATATTTGTAGAAGGATCTACTACAGATATAACACCAGTTACATCACCGTCGTCTATAAACTTAATTTTTACATTGAGCGACTTTAATGAAGATATAATATTATCATGTCTGCTTCTTTTTAAAACACAAGCAGTTAGATTTTCAGGTTTAAGTTTTTTTGCTTCAGAAATTAATTTAATATTTTCTTCAACTGTATTATCTAAATCAATAATGTTTTTTTTAAAACCTTTTCCAATTGCAATTTTTTCCATATAGGTATCAGGAGCAGATAATAGACAACCTTTTTTTGCAACAGCCATAACGGATATTGCATTGGGTAAATTTTTTGCAACAAAATTTGTTCCTTCTAGTGGATCAACAGCAATATCGAGATAATCACCTTTTCCTGTGCCAATTTGTTCATTTATATAAAGCATAGGAGCCTCATCCATTTCGCCTTCTCCAATCACAATCTTTCCATTCATATCAATTTTATTAAGCTCTTTTCGCATCTCATCTACTGCTGCCTGATCGGCAGCAATTTTATCATTTTTACCCTTAAATTTAGATGCACCATAGGCAGCTCTTTCACATGATCGTATAAAACTGTTTAATAATTTAGATTCAATCAAATTTAAATCTCTTCAATTCTTATAAACTTGGGACGCTTGACTATAAAGTTCTTCTTGCTTACCTCATTAATACATTTAATTAAATTGATATTTTTTACTCTATGAGAGACCATAATTATTGTTGCAAATTTTCTTTTTTTAAATGGGTTTTGAATTAGTCTTTTTACAGATACTTTATTTTTTGACATCGTTTTAGTAATTGACGAAAGTACGCCCTTTTTATCAATAACATCAAGCCTTATATAAAAAGAAAAATATTTATTTGACAAATCAAGTGACTTTATTTTTTGTCTTTTTTTATAAGAAACAGAGAAAGGAAATTTTATATTTCCTCTTAAAATTGAACATATGTCTGATACAAGAGCTGATGTAGTGGGTCCTGGACCCGCACCTTCACCTTGTAAAACAGATTTACCTAAGGGAATACTTTCTGTAATGATTGCGTTTAAAACTCCATCGACATTACTAAGACGAGAGTCTTTTTTAATTAAACATGGATGTACTCTTTGAATAAGTTTGCCTTTGTCAATTTCACTTATACCTAAATGTTTAATTTTATAACCTAAAATATTTGCATTTTTGATATCAATTTCATCTATAAAATTAATACCTTCTAAATTAATATTAGATTGATTAATGAAACAATTAAATGCAAGAGAGGATAATATTTGAACTTTGGATTTTACATCCTCCCCATTTAAATCAGATTTTGGATTGCTTTCTGCATAACCTAATCTCTTAGCCTTATTTAAGACATTCTGAAAACTCATTTTATTTTTATCCATATTAGATAAAATAAAATTCGATGTTCCATTTAAAATTCCGTAGATTTTTTTATTTTTATTAGCAATCAAACCTTCTTTAAGGGTTCTTATAATTGGGATACCTCCTGCTACAGCAGCTTCAAATTCAAGATTTACTTTATTTTTTTCAGCAATAATAGCAAGTTTATCTCCATATTTAGATATTAATGATTTGTTTGCTGTTACAACGTGTTTTTTATTTTTTAAAGAGCTAAAAACTAATTTTTTTGCTGCTCCTTCAGCTCCTCCAATTAATTCAATTACTATATCAATATCCTTAAAATATGATGCTTGTAGATAATTTGATAACCATTTTTTTTTATCTATTTTAAATCCTCTTTTTTTATTTTTACTTTTTGCAGAAACATATTTAATTTCAAAATTAACATTGTTTTTTTGAATTATAGAATTTCTGTTTTTGATTAAATGTTTATATAGATTTAATCCAATATTACCTAAACCCACTATTGCTATTTTAAATGTTTTTTTTTTAATCATTAATTAGATAAATCTGGAAATTTTTTTTTACTTCCCTTGTTAAATATTATTTTTGCTACTTCAGCTATATCACATTGTTCTAAATCTTTACAAATCCTAACTAGAGTTATTTTTGGTCTAACATTTGTGCTTTTATTTATTAAATTTTCTTCTCCTTCTTTGATTTTAAATTTTGAAGTTACTTCTCTTTTTTTAATAATATCATTAATTTCTTTTTTTTTAGTATCAATTGAAACAATATTTTTTTTTTCTTCCTTAGGTATATTCAACTCCACTAAATCGTAATCTTTATCTTTTTTTGATGATGGGACAATTGTATAAACTTCGACAGAAATATTATTTTTAAAATAATCATTGATTTCTTTATTGTTTTTGCATTCATGATCACCACAGATATAAATCTTATTTGATCTTTCATTATTAAGTCCACCACAACTTATTAAAAATAAAAAAAAAATTAAAAAAAATCTCATTTAAGACCCAGGTTTTCTTTAAAATTAAACATAATATTCATATTCTGAATTGCTTGACCAGCAGCTCCTTTTACAAGATTATCTATAGCAGATAAAATTAGCACTTTTCTTTTCTCTTTAAGCTTGCAAACTGATATTTCACAATAATTAGTATTTAAAACATTTTCTGTGCCAATATTTTTATTAATCGCAAGAACTTTAACAAAATAATTATTTTTATGATAATTTTTAATTACATTGTAAATTTTTTTAATATTTGTGCCAGGTTTTAAATCTACATAAATTGAACTAAGCATACCTCTAAAAGTAGGTATAAGATGAGGTACGAAAACATAATTTATTTTTGACTTAGATACTTTCTTAAATTCTTGATCTATTTCACTCGTGTGTCTATGTTTATAAATTCCATAAGGATGTATTGAAGAAAAAATATTTTTATGTTTGAATTTTTTCTTAAGGTTTTTTCCTGCACCAGAATATCCTGATTTTGAATCAATTATAATATTCTTTGTATTGATGATTTTTTTCTTGAGTAAAGGTATCAAAGGTAATTGAATTGACGTTGGATAACAACCTGGACAAGCAATAATTTTGTAATTTCTAATATTAATTTTTACAAACTCAGATAGTGCATATATAGATTTATTAATTAAATCTTTAGCCATATGTTTTTTTTTGTAGAATTTTTTATAGGTAGAAGCATTTGTAAGTCTAAAATCAGCAGAAAGATCTATAATTTTCAATTTTTTAGTTGCTAAACTCTTAGCTAGAATTTGGGTTTCTCCATTAGGAAGAGCAGTAAAAAGAACATCTACGTATTTCCAATTAACTTTTTTTAAACTTGAAATTGTAGGAAGTTTTTTTTTAATTCTTTTATCAAAGAATTGAATATTTTTTCCAATTTTTTTTTGTGCACACAAATATTTAATTTTAACTTTTGGATGATTAGATATTAATTTAATTAAATCTAAACCGACATAACCAGTGGCTCCTGCAATTACAACGTTTATCTTTTTTACTGACATAAATTATTTATATCACTTTTAATTTTAATAGAAATGAATGATTTATCTTTTAGAAAATTGGAAGCTTCTACGTGCTTTTTTGTGACCGTATTTTTTTCTTTCGACTTTTCTCGAATCTCTTGTGGTAAATTTATTTTTTTTTAAGGTTTTTTTTAAAGCTGAGTCTGTTTTAACTAGTGCTCTTGAAATACCGTGAATAATTGCCCCAGCTTGACCTGATAATCCACCGCCTTTAACATTGCATTTAACATCAAACTTATTAATTGCATTTGTTTCTTGCAACGGCATTACCACAATTAGTTGGTGGACTGGTCTTTTAAAATACTGATTCATTTCTTTTCCATTAACATAAATTTTTCCAGATCCCTTCTTTAACCATACGCGTGCTACTGATTTTTTTCTTCTTCCAGTAGCGTAATTACTATCTTTAAAGTCTAATTTAATTTTGTTGTCAATTTCTTTGTTTTGTGTATTTGTTTCCATTAGATTTTAATATGATTTTTTTTACTTAGTTCAGAAAATTTAATTTCAATAGGATTTTGCGTAGAGTGTGGATGTTTGTCACCATAATATATTTTTAATTTACTTAACTGTTTTTTTGCCAAGGGTCCCCCAGGTAACATTCTTTTGACTGCGAACTTTAAAATATCTTGAGATTTATTCTTATTTTTTAAATTCTTAGGTGAAAATTCTTTTATACCGCCGGGATAACCAGTATGTCTAAAATATTTTTTATTTTCAAATTTTTTTCCAGTAAATTTGATCTTATCAATATTAGTGACAATAATAAAATCACCATTGTCTTGATGTGGATTGTAAGTTGGTTTGTTTTTTCCTCTTAGGACTTTGGAAATATAGGCCGCTAACCTTCCAACAACAAGGTCTTTGGCGTTTACTAAATACCAGTTATTTTTAATATCTTTTTTTTTTATAAACGGAGTCATCTTAAACCTGGCGATAATTACTAGTTATTATTTACTATGTCAATAAAAACTATGTTTTTAAAGAATTATAATAAAAATAAATTGAAGAAAGTAACAATAGTATCGTTGAAAATTGATGCAAAGAAGCGATCCAAATATACGCACCGCTTAGAAGAGTAAGAATTCCCAAAACTATTTGAACAAAAATTGTAATCAAAAGCAGATAGGAGGATTTGTACATTGCTATATCTTTTTTATAAAAAATAAAAAAAGTCATAAATAAAACATACAAAAAAATTATATATGCAAGTTTCCTGTGAATAAATTGCACAAAAGATGGTTCGTTAAAAATTTGAGGAATTAAAATGTCACTAAATTTTAAATCATCTGGATAAAAGTAATTATTCATTAGTGGCCATGTTTGATAGATTTTACCTGCATCCAGACCAGAGGTAAAAGCTCCAAAGGTAATTTGTAAAAAAATTAATAAAATAAATATTTTCGGTATAATATTATTATTAATACTAAAAAATATTTTATTCTTTTGATAAGATATATTGAGGAAATACCAATAAATTGCTGAGAATAAAATTAAAGCTAAATTAAGATGTATTGCCAATCTATAATGGCTTACTGTTGTATTATCAACTAAACCACTTTTAACCATATACCATCCTACTGTTCCTTGAAGTAAAATTAGTAAAAATAAAATAAAAAAGTTTCTATTATAATTTTTATTTAAAATTTTTTTAAAATAAATAAATATAAATGGAATTAAAAACATCAAACCAAGGATTCTTCCTAATACTCTATGAATATACTCCCAATAATAAATTACTTTAAATTCACTTAAGGTCATGCTTTGGTTTAATAAGTAAAATTGTGGTATCTCTTTATATAGGTCAAAAACATTTTCCCATTGTTCATTGTTTAAGGGAGGTAAAATACCACTTACCACATCCCAAGTTGTTATAGACAATCCAGAGTCAGTAAGTCTCGTCAAACCTCCAACTACCACTATTAAGCCTATAAAAATTAGTAAGCTTATTAGCCAGTAAATAATAAATTTAGAATATTCTTTTCTTAATACAATTTCCATTGATGTGTTATATAATAGTTTAGTATTATTTTAATTACATTTATGTCGCTGGATAAAAATAAAAAAATTAGAAAAATTAGAAAAAAGTTAGATATTTTAGATAATAAACTTCTTAATATTATTAAAATTAGAACAACTCTAGTTCATAAAATACTTATGAATAAGAAAACAAAAAATCAAATTATTGATCGTAAAAGAATTAATAAAATATTGAAAAATATTAGAAAAAAATCAATAAAGAAAAAAATTGATACTGAACTTACTAAAAGAATATGGGGCAATATGATAAAAGCTTATATAAATTTCGAATATAGAAAATTTAAGAAAAAATAGTATTATTTACTATGAGGAGGGAGTTTTTTTTCAATAAAATATTCATGCTTTCTAGTCTCGGGATTGTATTTTTTTAGTTTAAGTTTAACTTTTGCTTTCTCTCCTTTTGTAGGTTTTTTTACATAATAATAGAAAGAACTATCTGTTTTATTTTCGGGTACCAATCTAACTTTCACTGATGTTTTTTTTGCCATTAGTTTTTACTTTTAATTTTTTTAATAATATTTTTAATATTTTTAGCTTTCGTTCTTAAACTATTTTTTAAATTTTTCTTATTTACACTAGAAGCTGAATGATCGTCAAGTTTTAATAAAGGATCATTCAAAGCTTTTTTAGCACCATTAATTGTAAAACCTTTGTTTTTTAATAATGTATAAATCAATTTAAGATACTCTATATCTTTACTTGAGTAATATCGTCTATTTCCTGATAATATTTTTGGTTTGATTTGCTTAAAGTGTTTTTCCCAAAATCTAAGTGTATGTGTGTTAAGTTTTTTGCTTTTTTTATTTATCAATCCTATTTCTTGAGCAGCCTCACCAATGGTTTTGTAGGTTTGATTATTGTAATTCATTTATTTTTTTTTTTACAAGTTTAGAAGGTGAAAAAACTACAACTTTCCTTTGATTAATTGGATATTTAATCTTAGTTTTTGGATTCATTCCAATCCTTTTTTTTTTTGAATAAGACTTTAAAGGTTCCAAAACCAGATATTTTATATATACCGTCTTTTAAAAGACCGTTCTTTATAGTATCAAAAATACCGTCAAAAATTTTATCTAAATAGCTGTTTGGAAGTCCCTTTTTACTTTTAATGTTTTGTAGTATTTCATGTTTGGTAATATTATTTCTCTTCATTTTGAATATTTTTTGTATGGCCTAAATTATATTTTATTTTATTTATCATTTTTCCTTTTGCAATTTTATAACAAACATCTAAAGAATAAGAAAAGCCTAAACTATCTGTTGCTCCGTGACTTTTAACTACCGGACCCTTGAGACCGAGAAAAATTGCTCCATTATACTTTCTTGGGTCCAGTTTATTTTTAAATTTTTTTAGTGGAAAATACGAAAGTAATGATGATAATTTTGAAAAAAAATTACTTGATAAAGCTTTTTTTAAATTATCAGTTAGAAAGTTGGCGGTACCTTCTGCGGTTTTTAAAGCAATGTTTCCAGTAAATCCGTCTGTAACTATTACATTACTGTCACCATCTGTTATATGATTACCCTCAATATAACCATTAAATTTGAAATCACCCATTTCATCTAAGATCTTTAATTTAGAATATGTTGCTTTTAACAATTCAGTTCCTTTTATCTCTTCTGACCCAATGTTCAGTAGAGCAACTTTAGCTTTTTCGTTTGGAAACAAAGATTGATAAAGTGCAGCGCCCATTTCAGAAAAATCTACTAAATTTTTTTCGTTACATTCAATATTAGCTCCTAAATCTAGAACTACGTTCGTTCCTTTACGATTAGGCCATAATCCTGCAAGTGCCGGCTTATCAACATCATCTAATGTTTTTAATATCATTTTAGACATAACTAAGAGCACTCCTGTATTTCCTGCTGAAAGTGAAACATCCGTATTTAAAGAGTTTTGTGACTCAATACATTTCCACATGCTAGATCCTTTTCCTTTTTTTAATGCTGATAAAGCTGGAAGATCGTCAGAAACAATAATCTTAGTATCTACTAACTTGTAGTTCTTTAAGGATTTGTTTTTAATTTTTTCATTAATTATGTTTGTGTCACCAAATAAATAAAAAAAGTAATCGTTTATATCCTTGTTTCTTTTAATGAATAATTCGATACCTTCAATGGTTTTGTCAGGAGCATTTTCTCCTCCCATTAAATCAATTGCAATATTAACGTTTTTATTCATGCTGACTTAAATTAGTGGTGGATTAATTATCTAAAATTTTTTTTCCGTTATAGAAACCAGATTTCATATCAATGTGATGTGATAATCTATATTCACCTGATTTTTTATCTTCAATAACATTAGCACCAATAATTCTATGATGTGATCTTCTTTTGTTGCGTCTCGATTTAGACGTTTTTCTTTTTGGTACAGCCATTGTTTACCTATATTTAAAATCTATAGTTCCATTTAGCATAATATCGACATCCAAATCAAAACAAAAATCTTCAAATTTATTAAGATAATTGGCTAAATTATGGACTTTTTGGTCATCCAATTCATTTTTATTATGGAAATATTTTTTTAATAGACTCTTTAAGATATTTGTTTGTCCTTCATCTTTATCAATTTTATATAAAATATCATAAAATATTTTATTAAGATTTTTCATATTTTTATTTACGGAAACATCGCCATGTCCAATTTCTCTCATGTTATATTCAATATTTTGAAAAATATTATCAAAAATTTCTTGAGATTTACTTTTTTGAGTTTTTCCTTTCGAGATTTTAAGAATTAAAGCAAGATGAAAAAAGATGAGTAAAGCTCTGGTTTCAAACTCATCAGAAAGCTTAATATTTTCATAAAAAAATTTATTTCGTGAAAATTGAGCTAATTTGTTATAAAGTTTGTTGTTATGTTTCTTATAAAATGTAAACATTATAATTTATTAATTTTAATATTGTTTTTATCTTTATTTCTATCAAATTGTCAAAGAAACAAAGTAATAAATAGTCACGGTATAATGTATCTTGAAAATAGACAAGGTTTGTTAAAAATTAATGAAAGTAATAAAAATGATGTGGTTAGAAGATTGGGTCAACCTCATTCAACTTCAATAAAAGGTGAAGACACATGGATTTACATAGAAAGAACAAAAAGTAAAGGAAAAATATATACTTTGGGAAAGAATGTTTTGATAAATAATAACGTTTTAGTTGTTAGTTTTGACGAGTATGGTGTTTTGAAAGAAAAAATTTTTTATAATAAAGAAGATATGAAAAAATATAAATTTACAAAAGCAGAAACTGCAAATGATATAAGAAAGGGCAGTTTTTTATCCTCATTTTTACAAAGCTTAAGGCAAAAAATGAGAACAAATACTAGTAAATAAAATTAATGCGCTATTACAGCAAGCATTAATAGTGCAACAATATTTGTAATTTTGATCATTGGATTGACTGCTGGACCAGCAGTATCTTTATAAGGATCACCAACTGTATCTCCAGTGACAGCAGCTTTGTGTGACTCAGAACCTTTTCCACCATAATTGCCATCTTCAATATATTTTTTTGCATTATCCCACGCACCACCTCCGGCAGTCATTGAGATTGCAACAAATAAGCCTGTAACTATAACTCCAAGCAACATTGCGCCAACTGAAGAAAGTGCGGCTTCTAAGCCTCCTATATTAAAAATAATTAAATACAAAATTATAGGTGATAATACTGGTAAAAGTGAAGGAATGATCATTTCCTTTATTGCTGCTTTGGTTAAAAGGTCTACTAATTTTCCGTAATCAGGTTTTCTTTTACCCTTCATTATACCTGGGATTTTTTTAAATTGCCTTCTAACCTCTATTACAACTGCTCCACCAGCTCTTCCAACTGCTTGCATGCCCATTGATCCAAATAAATAAGGTAACATACCACCAACTAGAAGGCCCACAACAACAAAAGGATTTGATAAATCAAAACTTACATTAATACCCTCTAAGCTTGATCCGGGAACGTTCGAAAAGAATTTTATATCTTCAGTATAAGCTGCGAATAGAACTAATGCTCCTAAACCTGCTGAACCGATAGCATAACCTTTGGTAACCGCTTTAGTCGTATTACCTACTGCATCTAATGCGTCAGTTGTTTTTCTAACATTCTTAGGTAATTTTGACATTTCAGCTATACCTCCAGCGTTATCTGTTACAGGACCATATGCATCTAAAGCTACAACCATTCCAGTTAGTGCCAACATTGCTGTTACAGCAATTGCTATACCAAAAAGGCCTGCAAGCTCATTTGTAGCTATAATTCCGGCAACAATAATTAATGCTGGTAAAGCTGTTGCTTCCATTGAAACCGCGAGACCTTGTATTACGTTAGTACCATGACCAGTAGTGGATGATTTTGCTACGCTTTTAACAGGTCTATAATTTGTACCTGTGTAATATTCTGTAACCCATATAATTAAACCTGTTACAACTAAACCTATAACACCGCAATAATACAAGTCATTTCCATTAAATGTTTTGTTGGAAACTGTAAATGCCTCATTCAAACCAATAATATTCGAAGTAATTGGATAAAGTAGAACTAAAGAAATAATCGCAGTCACTATAAAACCTTTATACAAGGCTCCCATAATATTTTTACTTTTGCCTAATCTTACAAAAAAAGTTCCAACAATTGATGCAATTATACATCCACCGCCAATTGCTAAAGGATAAATCATCATACTTTCATTAGCTGGAAAAAAAATTGAGGCCAAAACCATAGTTGCCACAATAGTGACAGCGTAGGTTTCGAATAAATCTGCAGCCATTCCTGCACAGTCTCCGACATTATCACCAACGTTATCAGCGATCACAGCAGGGTTTCTAGGGTCGTCTTCTGGTATACCTGCTTCAACCTTTCCAACTAAATCGGCTCCAACGTCAGCACCTTTTGTAAATATTCCACCACCAAGTCTGGCAAAAATTGATATTAAAGAAGCTCCAAATCCTAATGCAATTAAAGCATTAATTAATTCTCTATTTGGAACATTCATAGAAATTAAAATCCAATAATAAACTGAAATTGAAAGCAATGCTAAACCGGCGACTAAAAGACCAGTTATGGCTCCTGATTTAAAAGCCATAGTTAGACCTTTTTGTAAACTACTTCTAGATGCCTCTGCAGTTCTTACATTTGCTTCAACAGAGATTAACATTCCAACGTAACCAGCTACACCAGATAATAATGCGCCAATAAAATAACCTAGACCTACGAGTAAACTAAAAAAATAACTTATTATAATTAAAACTATAAAACCGACTATGGCAATTGTTTTGTATTGTCTGTTTAAATAGGCTTTAGCACCGATTTGAATAGCCTCAGCAATTTCTTTCATTTTATTATTTCCAGCACTAGATGAAATAATTTGTTTACTTAAGAAATAACTGTAAACAACAGCTAAAATTCCTACTAATATTATTAAAGTTAAATATTCCAAAATAAAATTTCCATATAGATGTTTAAAAAACAGATAATTGCCAAAAAAACAGGTAAAAGGCAAGAATTTAATTTTTTTAAAGCCTTACATTTTTAGATACTTTATCGAGAATAGCATTTAAATACCTTTTATGGGCATTTTCTAAAAAAAAATCTGATATTTTAATATACTCACCAACAATAACTTTAATGGGTGTTTTGTGGACAAAAATGAGTTCAAAAGAAGCTGAGATTATCATTAATTTAAGAATTAGGTCAGTTCTAGATGGGTTAAAATCTGTTTTTAATATCTCATTCAACTTTTCTAAAATAAATTCCTCTCTTTCGATAGTACCTTTAACAACATCTTTTATAAACTTTTTATATCTATGTTTCGGATATTGAATTAATATATCTTTATTTAAATTATATGAGTAAAGTTTTTGAATAACTATAACTCTAGGGTTATTAGCTACATTTTGGTTAGACATTAAATTATTTTCAAAACCTTAATAACTGCTCGAGCAGCTTCCATTCCATTATCTATTCTTTTTGTTGCTTGCTTTCTATTAAAGGATGTAATCAAACCATTAGAAATAGGTTTTCTATTTTGTATGGAAAGTTTCATAATTCCATTTGTAATAGCACTTGATATTAAATTAAAATTTGCAGTTTCGCCTTTAATAATGCAACCAATAGCTACGAAACCATCATATTTATTTATCAACTTTGATATTACTTGTGGAATTTCAAATGCTCCGGGAACTTTAATTATCTTTAATATTTTAACATTATTAGCTTTTAGTATACGAATTGCACCTTGGGCCATTTTATTTGTAATTTCTGCGTTATAAACTGATTGGACTATACAAATTTTTTTTTTCATTACTTAATAATTTCTTGTCTTTTAATTTTTAATCCATAGCCTTTTAGGGCTATTATACGTTTTTTTGACCTTGAAACTAATACCATATTTTTAATTTTTAGTTCCTTTAAAATTTGTGCTCCTACACCATAATATCTCAAAATACTATTATTTTCAGATGTGTTTTTTGATTGATTTGTTCCTTTAACTAAAATCAATGCAAAATTATTGTGCTTTAACAAGTGTCTCAATGATAATTTGAAAATATCTTTTTTAAAATTAAAAAAAGTATTTATAATATTAGTTGAAATTACTCTAACCCTAGGTGTCCCTTTTGGTGAAAAGTTTTTATTTGTTATTGAATAATGTTCGAGACCATCTAATTTATTCTTAAATATTTTGAGTTCGAGATTTCCAAAATTTTTAATATAAATTTTTTTTGTAGAAATTATCTTGATAAGTTTTTCATTTTTCAAGCGGTAAGAAATTAAATCTTCTATTTTAGCAATTTTTAATCTATGTTTTTTACTAAATGGCACTAAATCATTATAACGAGCCATCGTACCATCCTCGTTCATTACCTCACAAATTACAGCACTTGGATTTAATTTAGCCAATTTGGATATATCTACAGAAGCCTCAGTATGCCCAGCTCTTTCTAGAACACCTCCATCTTTACATACTAGTGGAAAAACATGCCCGGGAGAAACTATATCTTTACTGGTTGAAGAATTTTTGATTGCGATCTTAATAGTTTTTGCTCTGTCTTGTGCTGATATTCCAGTAGAGATTCCCTTTTTTGCTTCGATTGAAACAGTAAAAGCGGTTTGTGTTCTCGATTTATTTACTGATGACATAAGTGGGAGTTTTAATTTTTTAACTTTTTCATTTGATAGTGCCAAACAAATTAAACCTCTGCCATGTTTAGCCATAAAATTAATTTTTTTTGAATTAATTTTTGATCCTGGAACAACTAGATCTCCTTCATTTTCCCTATCCTTATTATCAACAAGTATGAACATTTTTCCCTTTTTTGCTTGGTTAATAATTTCTTTTATAGTTGATGATTTTTGTTTCATATTAATTATGTATTTTATTCAAATATTTTCCTATCATATCAAATTCAATATTTACTGTATCGTTGACTTTAAGTTTTATTAGATTTGTCAATTTCAAAGTGTGTGGAATGATGGTTACTTGAAAACTTGTTGTCTGTAACTTAGATACCGTAAGAGACACGCCGTTAATTGAAATCGAACCTTTTTCAACAATTAATTTTTTGTGCTTTTTCTCTAATGAAAATGTCATTATCCATGATTTATCAATTATTTTTATACTTTTAACTTTTGAAGTTGTATCAACATGACCTTGGATATAATGACCTGAAATTTTTTTACCGTAATAAAGAGCTTTCTCAATATTTATAAATTTACCTACTTTTGTATTTTTAAAATTGGATCTTTTTAATGTTTCTTTTGATAAATAAAAAAGAAATGATTTTTTTTTAATTCTGATTAATGTTAAGCAAACACCATCACAACAAACTGACTCCCCAATATCTTCTTTTTTAAAATTTATATTTGATCTTATTTCAATGACTAGACTTCCTTTAACATATCTTGGGCTTTTTCTTAAACTTTTAATTAAACCCTGATTATAAACAATTCCATTAAACATTATTTAATCCTTACTTTATACAAAACATCTCCAAAAAGATTTACATTAACTTTGTTTTTATTACTAATATTTAAATCTTTTACATGTTTCTTAAAAGATTTTTTTCCATTCTTTCTTAAATTAGTTTGCGACATAAAAACATATAAATTATTCACTAATCTTTTTTTTAACAATTCACCAGCTGTATAAGAACCAGCTTCACATAAAATCCTAGAATAACCCCTTTTTTTTAATTCCATTAATATTTTTGTATAGGATAATTTTTTTTCTTCATTAGGTACTTTAATTAAATTAATATTTTTAGATTTTAATAATCTTTCTTTAGATTTATTTTCTGTATCGGTAATAACGAAAGTTGGTATTTTTTTAGTTGTTTGTAAAAGTTTCAAATTATGTTTTAATTTCAAATTTTTATCAATAATAGCACGACTAGGACTTAAATGTTGCATTCCATCGATCCTGCAATTTAGTAATGAGTTATCATTGTTAACACTTCTGTATGTTGTTAAAATACAATCATATTTTGATCTTAATAAATGTCCATTATTTCTTGAAAATTCATTTGTAATCCATTTATCTTTTTTATTAACTGAAAAAAAATCTTTTGAAATAGCAATTTTAACATCCATATATGGTAAAGATTTTTTATCTTTAGACAAAATATAACTTTTGTAAAAATCTAAAGACTCATTTTTCATAAGACCAATATTTACTTTTATGTTAGATTTTTTAAGCTGGGATTTTGCTTTGCTTTTTGTTCTCTTATCATAGTCGAGTATTGAATAGTATACTTTTTTAATACCTTTTTTTTTAATTATATTAATACATGGAGAAGTTAATCCATAATGAACGCATGGTTCGAGAGTTACATATAATGTCGAATCTTTAAAATTTATTTTTTTATTTAAAGCATTAAATTCTGCATGAGGTCTTCCATTCAATGATGTTGTTCCTGATGAAATAACAGCATTGTTTTTAACAACAATGCATCCAACAGACGGGTTTTCTTTTGTAGATCCAAGATGTTCGTATGCTTTATCCAATGCCATTTTCATAAACTTGTTGTCTAAGTGGCTTTGAGATTTTTTCATGATTTAATTTGGGAAAAGTCTAGTTTTTACTAAACTTTTTTAGGTTTGCCATCTAACTCTTCGATGTATTCACCAAATTCACCAACTTCTTTAAAATTAGTATAAACAGAGGCAAATCTTATATAGGCAATTTTATCTAATTCTTTTAAAGCTTCCATTACTTTCTTTCCTATAACACCTGACTGTATTTCAGATTGTCCTATTTCCTCAAGTTCTCTTGAAATCTTTGACACAACTCTTTCGATGGTATCTTGGTCTGTTGGCCTTTTTTTTAGTGCTGTAAAAAAAGATTTAGCTAATTTTTCTCTATCGAATGGAACTCTTCTACCATTTTTTTTAATCACAGAAAGTTCTCTGTGTTGAACCCTTTCAAACGTAGTAAATCTCATTGCCTTACTACATGGACACAATCTTCTTCTTCTTATCGCTGTACCGTCCTCAGTTGGTCTAGAATCTACTACCGAAGTGTCTTTTTCTCTACAAAATGGACAAATCATGATTTAATTTTTAAACAAGTGATTATATATAGGGAAATTTGAGCAGAGA
>MDTB01134774.1_pt1 | contig 17141 bp, 16 predicted proteins | sample 811161 | NCBI WGS metagenome assembly MDTB01 (sample SAMN05326650, study PRJNA326480) | marine metagenome | isolation source: seawater | place: Mediterranean Sea | collected 2009
GATTTGTTCTATACGTTTTTTTTTAAATTCATCTTTTTTTAATAAAGATATTAATTTTTATTATATTTATATTTTTATAAGCTCTATAATTTTTTATTTTTTGATTTCAAAAAAACTTATTGATTTTTTTTTATCAAACAAAGTTTTATATTTAGTTTTATTTTTATTTTTTATTTTTTTATTAATTAACTATCCAATTCAAGAAAATTTAAAATTATATCTTCAAGGAAGCGATCAAGACAATTGTTATATTGATATTGCAAATAATATTATAAATAATAATAAATTAATTTATACAAAATCATATTTAGGAAATCCTTGTTCTACTGGTTTATTGGCTTTTATTTTTTATTTTCCTGTTTTATTTTGGCAAAATTACTTTGTGGTTGTTCCAATAATATTTTTATTTTTATTCAAAAAATGTAATTTTATTTTATTAAATGATGAAAAACTCTCGAATTTACTAACTTTTATTTTGATTGGAAATCTCGTTTTTTTAGAGCTTTCTGTATCAGGGTCAGATTTTATTAGTATATCCATCAGTTATGTTGCAGGGAATGTATTTCTTAAAAAAGGATTGAGTGATAATAAAAAATTATACATTTATGCTTCTTTCATTTTTTTCTTATTTTTTTTTGGTAGTAGAAGTGTTTTATTAGTTTTAATAATACCTTTATTTTTTATTTATTATTTTAAATATCAAAATTATAAAATAATAACTTTTTTTGCTATTTTATTTATTACTACGCTTCTTTCATATTTAATGCCTTATTATATTTTATCACCAAATGAATTTCCACCATTTCACTTAATTAGTAAAGCCTATTGGTATTTTGATAATATAAAATATATTTTAATGTTTACTTTAATATCAATTTTAATTTTCTTATTATTTTTTAAAGATTATTTATTTAAAATAAACAATTTAAATTTTTCTATAATAATTATGGTCATATTAATAATTCCTTTATTAATTTCCTCTTTTTCAGGACTGGTATATAATTTGAATCAATTATCCAAATGGGAAGAGTTGAACTATATTTATTTATTTACACCCGCCTTACTAATTTTTTCATTTTCTGCTTTTAAGAAAGAATAATAAAACTATGAAAATTATTATGGTAGGAATGATAAATAGTATTCATTTAGCAAGATGGGTTGAGCATTTATACAAATTTAAAAAAGTTAAGATTTATCTTTTTCCAGTTTTTCCGGTTAAAGCTCATCCCAAATTGCAAAAAATAATATCAAATAATCAAAACACAAGTAATATTAAGCTTATAAAGTTTATTGGCTGGGAGAAATTAAATAATTTATTTTTTAAAGTTTTAAATTTTTTTTTCAAAGACTATTTTTCAATTAAATGGCTTAATTATAATATTAATAAATTAAAACCTAAGTATATTCATTCTCATGAGCTTACAACTGCATCTACTTTATGCTTAAAATCTAGATTGTTATATAATAAAAAATTTCCAAAGTGGATAGTGACTAATTGGGGGAGTGAACTAGTTTGGTTATTTAAAAAAAAACAACACAAAAATAATTTAAAAAAAATTTTGAATTTATCAGATTTCTATTCTGCAGAATGTCAAAGAGATTTTATTTTAGCAAAAAAAATAGGTACTAAAGCAAAGTTTTTAAATTGTATTATAAATAGTGGAGGAATCGATATAAAAAACTCTTTAAAATTAAGTAAAAAATATTTAACCAGTTCAAGAAAAATAATTTTGATTAAGGGATATCATGGATTATTTGGTCTGGCATTAAATGCAATTAGAACTTTAGAGTCAATTTATAAAGATTTAAAAAATTATGAAATAATAATTTATTCAGCAGATAAATTAATTGTAAATTATTGTAAAAATTTAAATAAAAAATTAAATATTACAATTTATCCAGTTAAAGAAAATTTATCCTCTGATTTTATGTATCAATTGTTTTCAAAGTCAAAAATATATATTGGTTTATCTAAATCTGATGGGATAAGCACTTCTCTTTTAGAAGCTATGGCATTAGGTGCATTTCCAATTCAATCAAACACTTCATGTGCAAAAGAATGGATTAAAAATAATAAATGTGGTTTCATTGTTGATCCTTCAAATATCAATATAATCAAAAAAAAAATATCATATGCTCTTAATAATAGCGAATTTATTGATATTGCTTCTAAGATAAATAGAAAAATAATAGAAAAAAAAGCTGATGCAAAAAAAATAAGAAATAAAGTAAGAGAGATATATAAATGAATAAAAATGATTTAGTTACAATAGGAATTACTACATTTAATAGTGATTTAGGTTATCTCTCAAAATCAATTGAAAGCGCCATTAATCAAACTTATTTAAATATTGAAATCATAGTATCAGATGATGGTTCTAGTAACATTGATGAGATAGAGGACTTAATATATAAATTTGCGGACTCCAGAATCGTATTTATTAAGAATAAAAAAAATGAAGGTGTTTCAAATTCATTAAACCATATAATTGCTAAGGCAAATGGAAATTATTTTTGTTGGTGTCCAGATGATGATTTTATGGATAGAAACAAAATAGAGGAACAGGTCATGTCATTAAAGAATAAACCAAATTTTATTTCTTTAACTGATCACATACAAATAATTGATTATTATAAAATACAAAGAAAATTTTCTCACAAATATTATTTAAAGTTTTTAGATGTGTACTTATACTCAATAATTTTCGATAGAATAAATGGTGGTGCATTAATGATACCAACTAAAATTTTAAAAAATCTAAAGTTTGATAAAAATTTAAAACATGTTCAAGATTATGATATGTGGCATAAAATTTTAAATAAATATAAATGTGTTTATTTAAATAAAGCTTTATTTTATTCACGACAACATTCAAAGCAATCATCCGAAATAAGTAATTTGGAGTCTAAAAATGAAATATCAAAATTTTATTTAAATTTTTTTGAACAAAATTTATTTCAGTTGTTATATATTTATGGAAAAAAAATATATTTTTTAATTTATACTTTATTTATTTTTAGAGAGTTTAAAGATGTCCATAAATTTTTGAATAATCAATCAACAATTAATAAATATTATAAAAATTTATTTAATGTAAACTTTTTATTTTATTTCAATTTAAACCTATTTAAAATTTTAGGTAATTCATTAAAGATAACAAAAAATTTAAAAAATTACTTTTTCTATAAATTTCTTTATAATAAATAACCAAAAAAACTTATCCAAAATGAAAAATTTAAAACTTTATTATTATTCATTACCAAGTTTTTTATTAAAATTAATTAGTTTTTTATTTTCTAAGATTCACAATCCAATTGTATTTGATTTTATTTATAATCCAATTGGAAAACAATATGGTTTAAATAAAAAAAAAAGAATAAATATTCTCAAAAAAATTATTAAAATAATTCAAAATATTGATTCCGCAACAAGCTTAGAAACTCAAGTTACTTTAGCAAAATATCTACTGTCCTTAAAAAAAAATAAAAAAGGTTTTATAGTAGAGTGTGGTTGTTTCCAAGGTGCATCAACAGCTACACTTTCAATTATTTGTAAAATAATTGATAGAAAACTTATTGTTTATGACTCCTTTGAAGGTTTACCAAAAAGCGCAAACAAAACGATTGCAAATTTTGTTCATCTTAAATCCAAAGAAAATTATAAGGAAGGGATGTACAGGGGTACTTTAAATACAGTAAAAAATAATATTGCTGTTTACGGAAACCTAGATGCCTGTGTTTTTAGAAAAGGATTTTTTCATAAATCTTTACCATATCACAATGAAAAAATAGAATTCTTGTTTATGGATGTAGACTTACCAATTTCAACAGAAATATGTATAAAATTTTTATGGAAGAACTTGATAGATAATTGTTATGTTTTTACAGACGATTCCTGCGATATGGATAATATAAAAATATGGTTTGATAACCAATGGTGGGAGAAAAACTTAAAGATTAAAGCCCCAGGATATATAGGTTCTGGATGTGGTTTACCATTAAATTATAAATATTCTGGATTAGGATATGCGATAAAAAAGCCAAATAAAAAAAAATTTAAAAAAATAAATTGGATAAAATAATTTTTTTGATGTTAAGAAATAACAAAATTCAATTTAACATTTTAATTTTATTTTTTTTTTTATTACATATTTCTTTAATTAATATTTATCCTGTTAATTTTGAATTTGCTTTTGTTGAGGCTCATAACTTCATCATGGAAGATTTTGATGAAAAAATAGTGCAGAGATTTTTTGATATTCAAGCTAATTCATTTTTATTTAGTTTTTTCATTAGTTTATTTTCTTTCTTTTTTCCTTTTTTAGAACCTATTTATATTGGTAAGATTTTTTCTGCATTTTCTATAATTTTAATCGGTCTAGCTTCTCTAAATTTAGTGCAGAGTAAAAAAATTAATTACAAGAATGATTTTAATAAAAATTTATTTATAATAATTACAATCTTAAATCCATTAATTTGGGTTTTTTCTTTTAGAGCTACACCTGATGTGATTTCAATGGCAATTGCGTTTTATGGTTTTTCAACTGTTATAAGATACTCAGAAAATTCAAAGTTATTTTACTTTGGTGCTTTTTTAATTGGATTAGCTACAGCTATGAAAGTTTTAACTGGTATATATTTTATAGCTAGTTTATTTCTAATTAATTTTAAAAATTATAAGAAAAAAATTTTTAATATACTTTTATTCTTTTTATACTACTCGATAATTCCTTTAATTTACTATTTAATAATATATTCAAAATTTAAATTTTTTTTATTTAGCCCATATTATGACGAGGTTTTATCAAGAAGAATTAATTTTTTATCATATTTAAATAATTTGATTCTATATTCATCTTTTTTATTTGTATTTATTTTTCCAATATTAATTCTAAGAATTATAAATATTATCAAAAAAACTAATTCAAATTTATTAATTATAAATTCAGTTATTTATATATTACTTTTTATAATTGGATTTATTTTTTTAAAACCAAGCACAGAAATGAGTTTCGGATATCTTAGTCAGTTTATAAATAATAAATTATTAAATGGAGTTTTAATTTGCTGTTTTTATTCTTTTTGTGTCTTATTTTATATTGATATTAAAGAGAATTTTATTAAAAAAAATTTTTTAAAAGTTAAACTATTTTATGTTGTAATAATATATCTATTAATCATATCATTAAGCCTACCTTCCCAAAGATATCTTGTTATTATAATTCCAGTTATTTACTTTCTATTATCAAAATATTTTTATCTCAATATTAAGATCAACATGCTATTATTTTTAGTAATTTGCATACCTATTAATTTAGTTCTGATTGCAAATCATTACTTAACTGGAACTGCTACAAAAGAAATATTAAATTTTATAAAGGAAAAACAAATCATTAATGAAGTCTGTCCTAGCGCTATAGCATCTCATTCAATGCATGAGTTTCCTGAAGAGGTTAGAAACACAATTGCTTGCAGTGAAAAAAACTTACATATTATAAGTGGAAATATAGAAGCTTTTGAAAAGACAATATTTTCTGTATCAAAAAATTTTTTATTTATAAATAAAAAATATAATTTAGTAAAAATCCGCTAATTATCATTTAAATAAAATCTGTCCTCCCAATTAAGTACGGGAAATTTTATTGATTTTATGTGAGTAAATTTATTTTTTATTAAAAAATTATGTAATCTATTTGGATTATATCCAATATACAGTTTATCAAAATGAAATTCTATCATAATTAATTTTATTTTTTTTATATTTTGTTTTACACCTTTTAAAACTTCTTCTTCATAACCTTCTACGTCTATTTTTAATAAATCAGGTATAGTGTTATTGGCTATAAAAGTGTCTAGTTTAATTAATTTTATTTTATTTTTTTTACCTTTACTTTTACCATATAAAAATTTTTTTATTTTGTAAGTTGAAGATTTTTTATTGTTTGTAGCTAGAGATGTAGTTAATGATGAATTTTCATCAATTTTTAAATCTATATATTTATTTGAATTACCAACTGCATTATTGATTATTTTTATATTATTAAATTTTTTAGTTTTTCTTTTGAAATCTTTAATTAACTTTAGATTTGGCTCAAATGAAAAAATTTTTGAATTAGGGTATAATCTATTAAATAATAAAGTATATTCACCATTATTTGAGCCAATATCATAAATATTTTTAATTTTAAAATTTTTTTTATTTAGAAAATTGTTTATTCGTCTTCTGTGGATTAAAATATCAGATAAAATTATTATTTTTTGAACAATGAAAGACAATAATTTTTTCATAAGATTAAGGTATTTAAAATTATTTTCTAATTTTTTTATTATAATTTAATTTAAACCAGTCAATTGTCTCTTTAAGACCTTCTTCAAGAGTATATTTTTCTTTTATATTTAATTTGTCTAGAAGTTTTAAATTTAAACTCCTTTTATTTACACCTTTAAAAGGTTTTTTTTGCCAAATAATTTTTCCATCATATTGAAAGATCTTTGATAATATTTTAGATAATTTACCAATAGTTATTTCTTTTCTTGAACCTAAATTAATTAATTTTACATCAGTTGTAAGAATCTCTAGTACCATTCTTGCTGCGTCTTTTGAGTATAATAAACATCTCTTTGCCTTTGGACTGCCCCATAAATTTACAGCTTTATTTCTTTTTTTGGCTAGATAAAATTTATGGATTAGTGCAGGAACTACATGGCCATTTTTTAAATTAAAATTATCATTTATACCGTAAAGATTATTCATTATTATATAGGTAAATTTTATATTTTCTTTTTCATAAAGAGCCTGAAGTTGATGAAACATTACTCTTTTAGATATACCATAGTAAAATTCTGAATTATGAGGTTGAAATTTTAATAAATTTTTTTCTTTAATATTTTGAGTAAATTTTTCAGAGTAAACTGCAGAACTACTAATAAATATTATTTTTTTTATTTTATATTTGCTACATACTTTGAGTAAGTTTGAATTAATTATTAAATTATCATTTATCATTTCAAATTTTTTTGTAAAATTTCCACCCAAACCAAAAACTCTGTTGGCTGCATGAATTACATATTGAGGTTTATTTTTTTTGAAGTATGCATCTAATTTCTTCAAATTTGTTAAATCTAGTTTTTTTGATGAAAATCCTATAGAGTCTATTCTAGTTTTTTTTAAGAGATTTAATATTTGAGTTCCCAATAAACCTTTGCTTCCAGTTACTAGTATTTTTCCCTTAATTTTCATCCAAAATGTTTTAAATATAGTTTGTATGAGTAAATAGATCTTTTTGAGAAAAAATTTTCAATTTTAAATGTTTTTTTTTTAATATTTTCAACAATCTCTGAATTATATTTCAATCCAATGAACTCATTTTTTAAATCTACACTAAGATCATGCTGGTTTCTTTTTTGAAAAACACTTGGTTTACAGTATAGAACGTTAATTCTTCTTTTATATTGTAAAAAATAAGATGCCCAAATATCATGCATTCTACCCTGATCAGGAAATAAAAAATAATATTTTAATAATTTTGAATCAATAAAAGTATTTTGACTATTAAATGGAGAAAGAGCATTTGAATAAAAAGGAAAAAATTTTTTTTTAAATTTACAAGTAGGTTTATACATAATTCTTGCAATTGCATCTATATCTGGGTCTCCATCCCAAAAATCAGCTTGTACATCAACTTTAATTTTTTTTAATTTATATTTAATTTTTTCTCTTTTATCTAAATAATCAATAGGAAAGCCTCTGTGCCATAATTTTTTATAATTAGTTTGGTATAGTGGATCAAATACAGGTTGTTTAGTTTTATAGAACTTAGCATTAATTGTTTTGCCTATAAATAAATTTTGTCCCCAATTTTTATGTGGGATGTTGTCATCATCAACTAAAGCAACCACTTTTGCTCCTGCCTTTCTGGCATAAATTAGACCCATATTTCTTCTTTCAATGCAATTCCAACCTAAAGAATCAGAAAATTTTTTGTCAATTTTTTCTTGATCACTAGGAGAGAGATACAATCCATTTTTAAGTTTATATTTTTTTGGAGTTTTTTTGTCTCCCACAACAATCAGTTCCCAATTTTTAATTTTATCAAATTTTTTAATTGCTTCAGTTGGAGGATTTATTGATGTAGATATTATTAAATTTTGAGACATTTTAATTTTTTAAAATATTTGTTTTTTTTTGAATTAAAACTTTAAGACCAATAAATACATACCAATAGTAATTAGTAAAGATGTTGTTAGTATTTCCCTCTATTCTTTTTTTCCAATGTGAATTAATTTCAATTACTTTAGTCCCTAATTTAATTGGCTTAATTATTGTTTCAAATAAAAAACTATGATTAAGCATTTCCCAATTTATTGATTGAATAATTTTAGTTGGAAATATTCTAAATCCAAAAGTTAGGTCTGAACAATTAACTTTAAATAAAAATGAAAAAAATTTTTGAAAAATATAATTCAAAATAACTTTTAAAAATCCATATCCAAAAAATTGATTTTTATCTAACCATCTAGATGCAGTAATTATATTGTTTGGAAATAATTTACTTGATTTTATCATTTTTTTTACTGTACGAGGGTTCGTTTCTAAATCAGACGACATCATCAAGCAATGTGAAGTGTTTACTTTTTCGAACGCATCTTGCATTGCTCCACCAAGATACTTTCTTTTTTGATATACAATTGAGAATAAATTTTTATTTTTTGCTACATACTTTCTACAAAAATATTTAGAGTTTGGTTTAGTTTTTTTTTTATCTACTATAAATAAAATTTTTGAAATATCTTTGCTATTATCTTTTATTAGTATATCTATTGTTTTAACAAGACTTAAACGTTCATCAATTACTGGGAGTATCACGGTAAATTTCGGCATTATAAAAAAAATTTTAAGTAAAAGAATAAATATAATATATATACTTTAATTAATGACTAAAAAAAGAAAAATTGCTCTAATATCAGGTGTTACAGGTCAAGACGGATCTTTAATTGCGGAATTTTTATTAAAAAAAAATTATATTGTCCATGGTATAAAACGTAGATCTTCTTCTTTACATTCAACGATTAGATTAGATAAAATTTACCAGGACAAATTCATTAAAAAAAAATCATTTTTTCTTCATTATGGTGACATAACTGACCCTTCATTCTGCAATAGAATAATTCAAGAAATTAAGCCAAGTGAGGTCTATCACTTAGCTGCTCAAAGTCATGTTGCTATAAGTTTTGAACTACCGCATTATACGGTTTCAACAAATGCATTAGGAACATTAAATTTACTTGAGTCTATAAGAATAAATAAGTTACAAAATAAAATAAAGTTTTATAATGCAGCAAGCTCTGAAATGTATGGAAGTTTAAAGGGAAACTCACAAAATGAAAACACTCCTTTCATGCCACAAAGTCCATACGCAAGCTCAAAACTTTTTTCTTACTGGATAACTAAAAATTACAGGGAGTCTTATAAAATTTTTGCATCTAATGGAATTTTATTTAATCATGAAAGTTTTAATAGAGGAGAAACTTTTGTTACAAAAAAAATAACTTTGTTTGTTGCAAAATATAAAAAAAATAAAAAAGGAATTTTATATTTAGGTAATCTTTCAGCAAAAAGAGATTGGGGGTATGCTGGTGATTACATAAAAGGTATTTGGAAGATTATGAGACAGTCTAAGCCTGATGATTTTGTGCTGGCAACAGGAAAATCTCACAGTGTTAGAGAATTTTTAAAAGAGGCATTTAAAAATATAAATATAAATATGATATTTAGAGGTTCTGGTGTAAATGAAATAGGTATAGATTCAAAATCAGGAAAAATTATCGTTAAATCTTTATCATATTATTACAGACCCAATGAAGTAAATAATCTTGTTGGAGATTATGCAAAAGCGAGAAAAAAATTGAACTGGAAGCCAAGTTTAAATTTTAAACAACTTGTAAAATTAATGGTTGATGAGGATATTAAAAATTATTCCTAACAAATAAGGCTGAATAATAACCTCCATTTGCTTCTTTATGAAAAAAATTATTGTAAAAAGAAACAATTCTATAATTTTTTTCCTCTAAATATTTTGTTAATTCATTTAAACTTCCAGAATTTATTTTTGGAATAATATTAAAATAACAAGCTATTATAAAATCTATTTTTTTTTCATTTAATTTTTTTTCTGCACCTTCAAGAACATATTTTTCGAACCCATTAACATCTACTCTTAATAAATAAACATGATTGATATTTTTTTTAATTAGAAAATTATCTATAATCTCTGAACTTACTTGGATTGTCGAGTTAGTTGTACTTGTAACATCAGTTTTAGAAAAGTAAGACCCCAGTAAATCCGTTTTATCATCAATATGCATATCTAATTTTTCTGTTATTTTCTGGTGTCCTAAAAATAAATTGTGACACTCAATTTTATCATTTAAGTAAAATCTATTATTCAATTTTTCAAATACTTTTGGTACTGGTTCAAAGCAATGAATTTTTGCAGAAGGATAAAATTTTGATAATAAATATGTCTCATTCCCAATATGTGCACCAACATCAAGAATAATTGGGTTTTTATCATCTATTTTCAAATTTTTTGAAATTGTTTTCAGATCTCCAATATATAAATGTGAATTATTTATATTTTTTCTTAAAAAAAAGTATTTGAAAGTTTTCAGTATATAAAAAATTTTAAAAAAATATTTAGATAATAACTTTTTAATCATCTAAATAATTTTGAAGCACAATTTTTAAAACGGTTCCACTTACGTTTTCATACTTGTATTCTTGAGGACACCTATTCTGTGTTTTATTATTTAAAGTAACAGAAATAGCTTTTAAAATTGAATCTACCTTATTACCTGTAATAAAATTTGAGCCAGTTTCAATTGTTTCGGGTCTTTCTGTTGAGTCTCTTATGGTTATATTTGGAATATTAAAAATCGCACACTCTTCTTGAACAGTTCCACTGTCCGTTATTACACATAGACTATTTTTTTCTAATTTAATAAATTTAAAAAAATCAGTTGGTTCAATTAAAATCAAACCATTTGGAATTTTTAATTTATGTTCTTTTATATTTTTTTTTGATCTAGGGTGTATTGGCCATACTATTTTAAATTTATATTTTTTAAATATATTATCAAAACTCTTTAAAAAATTTTTAAGTCTTTCAGGATTATCTGTATTTTCTGTTCGATGTAGTGTAAGGAGAAAATATTTATTTTTATTTAAATTTAATTTTTTTAAAATATTCGATTTATTAATTTTAGATTTATAAAAATTTAAAACTTCATAAATTGGATTTCCAACAACAAATATTTTTTTTCTATCAATACCTTCTTTGACTAAATTTTCACAACTTCTATAAGTATACGTCAATAAATAATCACTTGAGTGATCAATTATTCTTCTATTAACTTCCTCAGGTACTTTGTCATCATAACATCTATTTCCAGCTTCCATATGGAAAACTTTTACACCCATTCTTTTTGCCATTATAGACCCTAAGCTACTATTTGTGTCTCCTAAAACTAAAAATCTATCTGGTTTTTCTTTTTTAATTATTTTTTCTATTTTCTCTAAAATTATAGATATTTGTTCACCAAAAGATCCTTTTGCCTGTAGGTAATAATCTGGTTTTCTTAAATGGAAATTATCAAAAAATACCTTATCTAAATTCTTATCGTAATTTTGACCCGTGTGTACAATAATTTGATTACTAAATTTATCTAAAACAGGTATAATTCTGCTTAGTCTAATTAACTCTGGTCTTGTCCCAAGTATAGTTAAAATCTTCATTTAATTTCCATAACTAATTTTTTTATATTTGGAATACCTTTGTATTTACTTTTTTTCCAAAGTTCCAAATTTTTTTTCATAAATTTTGATTTGAGTGTTCTATTAATACTCTTTCTTGATTTAATTTTGTGTATTGTCAGATCTTCTCTGTCAAATGCATCTTTAAATAATTTAAGTAATTCATATTTATTAATTTTATTTCTTGGGATTATATTAAAATTATTTGGAATATTAATTTTTTTTTCTATTATAGTTTTTATTAAATTTGCGTATGCATTAGTGGTTATACCGTTCCATAAATGATCATAAAAACCATTAAGAGAAGAATTTTTCTTTGCACTATTGAACCACTCTATTAGGGATTTTCTATTTTTTATTTCATTTCCAATAATTGAACATCTTAAATTGAAAAAATTCAGAGATTGAACTTCCCCCATACTTTTTGATTTTCCGTAAACATCTACTGCATCATGAAGGCTACTTTCATCATAATTACCTTCTTTACCACTAAAAACACAATCTGTTGCAATTTGATATACTCTTATATTTTTTTTTTTAATTACACTATTGAGCATATGTGGAAAAATTGAATTTACATTAATTGCAGTCTCTACACTTTTGAAATTCTCTTCATTAATATATGGTTTTATGATACCTGCACAATTTATTATTACTCTCTTGTTTTTAACAAGTTTTTTTAGTCCCCCAAAAGTGCATTTTGCAATATCAAATTTGTGAAAAGTGATTTTCTTTATCTTTTCAGGATATTTTTTCTCAAATATTGCTTTATCTTTTTTATGCCTAAAAGTAGCGTGTATTTTGAAATTTGAATTACAAAACTCTTTTAATACTTGAGATCCAAGCATACCAAGACCTCCGATTATAAGTATCGACTCCATTTTATCTATGAATTATTTTCCAAGGATTCCAATAATCTTGTTTGTACCTAATATCGTCATTTAGACTTTCTTGAATTGAGGATGTAGAAAAAATCAATAGTTCTGAATTATCCTCTAAAGACATTAAACCATTTGCGTAACCTTTTGGAACGTAAACAAAATTGTTGTTACTTTCATTTAAATAAAAAGTATTTATTGGATTTTTTTTATTAGGTTTTTTTATATTATCTATTTTAACAATAGATATTTGAAAAGTTCCTTTGATACAAGAGATATACTTCTCTTCTTTCATATGACCATGCCAAGCTCTAATAAAATTTTTTGTATAATTGTGAACAGTATAAAATCTTTTAATATTTTTAAAATTTAGTTCGTTATTAAATCTTACAGAACCTCTGTTATCATAAATTCTGTTTCCATTAATTAATTTGGGTTTCATTTTTTAAATTTTTTCTTTAAAAATTTCTAAGTATTTTTGATTAGTATATCTTGGGTCATTGAAATTCTTAATTCTTTTTTCAATTAAGAGTTTTTTTAGTTCCTTAATACCATAATCTAGACTATATATAGCCTTGAAAGCAAGTTCCTTTGTAGCTTTTAGATTTGTCACTTTATAATTCCTTGCATCTTGAAACTTAATTTTAGTTTTTATAATTTTAGTTTTTTTAAAATGTTTTTGTATTTTTTTTGCTATGTCTATAATTTTCATATTTTTGTAAGAAAGATTATAAATCCCTCTTTTTTTTGACTTAATAGCAACTTCAATTGCTCTTGCAACATCCTTTACATGAAGCAATGGTCTATATTGTTCGCCCCCAAATACGGACATTTTTTTTTCAAAGAAGGCTTTTGCACTTAATGTATTTACCACTAAGTCCATCCTTATTCTTGAAAAGTTATCACTCACACCAAATAATGTTCCAAGCCTAAACATTATTGCATTCTTATTTTTAAGAATTTTTTCGCATTTTAGTTTTGAACTTGCGTAATGAGAAAGTGGATTTACATTAGATTTCTCACTAAGGACCCCATTTTGTGCTCCATAAACTGAACATGTGGAAAGAAAGATTATTTTTTTTTTGTAAACTTTACATAAATTTTTAACAGTTTTATAATTTATGAGTTCAGTTAAATTTGGATCAATTGCACACGCTCCATCTCCCACTAGTGCAGCAAGCCAAACTATTACATCGTATTTATTCAAATTTGATTTATAAAATTTAGTATCTCTTATGTCACCATTAATAAATTCACATTCTTTTCTAAAACTATCCTCATAAAGCAAATTATCATAAACAGTTACTTCATATTTTTTTTTAGATAATAATAAATCAACTATCACACCTCCAACATATCCAGCACCACCAACAACTAAAATTTTCATAATTTGTTCTTCTTTGTCATTTTAAATATAAGTTTTTCTAATTCACTTACACTTTTATTTAGTTCATAATCTTTTTTATATAGATTCTCACAGGTTAAAGTTATTTTATTCATTCTATTGGTGTTAATTTTAAGAAAACTATTAATTGATCTTTTAAAGTTGTTTTTATTTAAAGTAAATCCAATTTTGTGTTTTTTGACAATATTTGAAACAATATTATCGCCTAATGTAAATATAGGTTTACCGTAAGCAATATAGGTTTGAAATTTTGCTGGAATGGTCACCGAAAGTGCCTCTCCATTACCAAGAGAAACAAGTAACCCATGCGCTTTTAATAAATGTTTCTCTAATTGCGCTGTTTTCATATAATTTCTAAAAATTATAATTTTGTTAAGGCCAGAGTCTTTTACTAAATTTTGTAAATATTTTTTGTTACTTCCTTCTCCTATAATCTCAAAATGAATAAGTAGTTTTTTTTGTTTTATAAATTTACCAATTTCAACTAAATTCTCTAAGCCTTGAGCTTTCCCAATGTTACCTGCAAAAATAATTTTTTTATTTTTTTTTAAATCAATTTTATGTCTTTTAAATTTTTTAATATTTGAAGGGTTGTAAAATAATATAGTCTCTTTTTTAGATTTTTTTATTATATCTCTTATTTTTTCTGATTGAGCTAAAATTACATCACTCTTTTTATATAAATACTCAACTGAAATTTTTAGTATTTTTAAAATAAATATATTTTTAATTATATTTAAGTCTTTTAATACATTTGGCCATAAATCTTGAACCCATAAGAACAATTTAGATTTATTTAGTTTAGAATAAATTATAGCGGGTATTGATTGATAAATAGGACTTGTTGCATAAGAAATAACCGCATCAAACTTAACATTTTCTATATATTTTTTTATAAATAAGCTTCCCAAAATATAACTTAAGTAATTTAAAACTATATTATATTTTTCATTTTTTTTTCTTTTAAGTGTTGGTACTCTGATAATTCTCAAACCTTTGAAATTTTCAAATCCATATTTAAATATTTTTCTTGTTGATTTAAAGTTGTAGTTTGGCCAAGATGAAACAACATACACATTATTTTTTTTTGAAAGTTTAATGGCAATATCATTTATTCTAAAATTTTCAGGCCAAAAATGTTGAGAAAAAATTAATATATTCATTTTATTTTTTTAAATATTTGATGATAGCATCTGCAATACTAACCTCATCAAAAGGGTCAAATAGTTTTTGCTTCGAAGTATATCCTTTTGCAAAATCTAAATTTGAAGCAAGTATATCAATATTAAATTTTTTTGCCTCGAGTAGAGGCAACCCAAGTGTCTCAGAAAAAGATGGAAAGATTAATGCTTTTGATTTGTTATAATTATTAAGAAAAAAATTTCTGTTATTATGAGGCTTATTAAATAATTTTAGTTTATACCTCTTGATATAATAATTTATTTTATGTTTTTTTAAATGATTGTCTTTTAAAGTTATAAGTACCTTTGGATAGATATTTTTTTTTGACAGTATAACCAATGCTTCAATTAATTTTTTATGATTTTTATGATCCTCTCCACTAGCAGGATAAATAAAATCATATATTTTTTTTAATTTTTTTTTTTTGATATTTATTTTTATTTCTTCTATAAAAATTTTTTTATTTACAAACTTACTTAATTTTTTTTTTGCATTATTTGAAAATACGATCCATTTGTTAACGTTATTTTTGAAAAAAAAAAATTTTAGTGTCCTCATAAGATCTAACGAAAATAGATAAGTAAAATTAAGTTTAAATTTTAAAATATTTGCATTTTGAAAATAAACAGTAATATTACCCAATTTATTTGTTAATGGTGGTAAACCGTTCAAAAATATAAACTCAGCATTGGTATAATTCTTATTGTTTAAAACTTTATATTCATGCCATATTTTAGAGAAAAAATTATTTCCAATTTTATATAATTTATTTTTTTTCTTAAATTTTACACTTTTTAATCTACTATCAATATACAGAATATCATTAATATTAATAATTTTATTTTTTAAATAATTAAGTACAAACAAACCTCCTCCCGAATGTATTCCAACAGCATAAATTATTTTAAATTTCTTTTTTATCATGAACAAGTAAAACTATAAGAATTATACAAATTAAAAATCCACCATTAAAGTATCCTGCACCTCTTAGAATTTGTGTTATTACAATAGGAAGTAAGAAAAGTTTATTTTCTAAAGAAATTTTTTTTGAAAAGGTAAATACCGCAATATAAATAAATAAAATTAAAGCGATAATTCCAAATTCAGTAATTAGCTTTGAAAAATTTGAAGCTCCATCATTTCTATTAATTTGCATAATTTCGTCAGAATAATTATTTTTTTGTGAATTAATATTTTGCATAAAAGCATTTTGAAATCTATTTAGACCAAATCCATAAAATTGGTTTTTAATTGATTTAATCGCAATCTCTATTGAATTTTTAACTACTTGAGATGATACATTGACTTTTAGTAAAGCTTTCTTTTGTATCTCTAGATTATTTTTTTCTATCTCTAGATTATTTTTTTCTATCTCTAGATTATTTTTTTTTATCTCTAGATCATTTTTTTCTTTAACTTCAATGTCTTTTTCCTCGATTTCTTTTATTCTTTCATTTAAAATTTTTTTAGCTTCAACATAATTTTTATAATTTGTTTTTTTAAAAATTTTTAAAAAATTTTTAAAATAAAATTCTTTTAAATAGTTTATTTCATAAACTTGTCCTTGATTTTTTTTAACTTCAATTTCATAAACTTGTTTTTCAACATTAAGATAATGATGATATACCAAGTCAGTAACTTTCCTTGAACAACCATAAATACTCGTAAAAAATACAGCGAAAGTAATAAAAATTATAAAAATATTGAATAAATATAATTTACTTATTTGTCTATATCCTATGAACAAAAATATTAAACAAATTAGAATTGAAGACACAACCATAGTTGTTGAATTGTAAAAAATTAGTGAAAAGAAATAAATTATTATTAATATTAAATTAATCAGAGAAAATTTCTTACATAA
>MDTB01036027.1_pt1 | contig 17139 bp, 16 predicted proteins | sample 811161 | NCBI WGS metagenome assembly MDTB01 (sample SAMN05326650, study PRJNA326480) | marine metagenome | isolation source: seawater | place: Mediterranean Sea | collected 2009
ATGATATTATTATTTTTGGTGGGCGTGATAAGAATTGAACTTATGACCTCTACGATGTCAACGTAGCGTTCTACCACTGAACTACACGCCCAATTTAAGACCATATTTTTTAATGGAATTCATTGAAATCATAATTATAGAAATCAAGTTTTCAATAAAATTTAGTTTATTAAATTTCTTATTAATTTCCCATAAATAATATACATTTTTAATTTTACTTGATGAGCGAGCCTGTTTTAATAATCTATAATATGCTGTCACCTTTGGACATTTTAAAGCAGATAGATTTTTGTTTTTTTTTAATATTTCACACTTAAAGATATAATCCTCTAATTTTATAAGATCTTTGAATTTAATGTTTTTGATTAATTTTCTGCTTATAATCATAGTTGAGGTATTTATAGAAGAATTTTTAATAAAATTTTTAAAATTTAAATTTTTAACAATATTAGTCTTTCCGATAATTTTTTTTGATAAATTTCTTTGGTAAAAAGAAATATAATCCGTGTATGTAAACAAAGATTTAAACTTATGCATAAATTGTATTTGTAAATTTAGTTTGTCTTTTAGCCATAGATCATCCGAGTCCAAAAAAGCAATTAATTTCGATTTTGATTTTGAAATTCCATAGTTTCTACAATATCCTGGCCCTCTATTTTTTTTTAGAAAGAAAATATTAATCTTCTTATTTCTTAAATATTGTTTTAAGATTTTTTTTGATGAGTCATCAGAATTATCATCTACAATGTATAATCTCCAATTTTTATAAGTTTGATTAATTACTGATTTTATTGCTTCATCCAGATACCTGCCTTTATTATAATTTGGAATTATAACATCAACTTTTGTTTTAATACTTTGTTTAGACATTTTGTATCAAATTATATAAAATTTTTTTAGGAAGAAAAATAATTGCTGTTATCTTTATAAAGTTTACAAAATTAAAATTTTTAAACATTTTTAAAAAAAGTTTAATTTTATTACTATTTAATTCTTTCAACAGATTAAAATAATCATATTTTCTATGTATTGTAGATAAATCATAATTTTTAAAAGTCTTAGAAATCTTTTTTTCTTTATACCATTTGCAGTATTGATTTGCTTGGTTGATCATTTCTTTTTTTTGAAGTTGTTCACTATGGATTCTATAATATGCTAAAGGTTCATTTATGCATGCAAATTTATGTTTAATAGAAAAATGCAAAATAAAATCAAAGTCTGAGATTAAATCATAATTATAATCAAAAATTTTTTTCATTCTTAAAATAAATTTTTTTCTTAATATTATAGATATAAAACCAACCCTATAATCTTTTATAATATTTCCAGTCACTTTTCCTTTTGGCAGTTCTGATTTATAAGCAATTTCTTTTCTTTTATTTTTTTCAAAAAATTTAAAAAAATTACTATAAACTAGGCCGACCTCTTTATTTTTAAATTTTGGTAACTGCTTGTGCAATTTATCTTTTGTCCAAAAATCATCTACATCTAAAAAAGCTATAAATTCGCCCTTTGCCTTTTTAATTGCAAGATTTCTTGCCTCATATAATACGGTTCTCTTTTTTGCGTAAAAATATTTAAATCTTTTATCTTTATATTTTTCAAAAATTTTTTTGCTTTTGTCAGTTGAAAGATTATCCCAAAAAATTAATTCCCAGTTTTTGTATGTTTGATTAATAATACTTTTCAATGAATCTGCTAAATATTTTTCTCCATTGTAACAGTTCATTATTATGCTGACTAAAGGTTTCTTATTCATCTTTTAAATGACTCTATAGTCAGTTTTAATCCTTGAATAAAATTTACCTTAGGAGTCCAGTCTATAACTCTTTTTGCCTTTTTAATATTAGGATAAATTTTCATATTAATATCTTTGTTATATTTCAATTTTCCAAATTGAGGTTTTCCCTTGCCAATTAGCCTATGAATTGTATTTATGACATGTCTTATTTTAATAGGTCTTCCTGAACCAATGTTAATTATTTCTCCATTTATTTTTTTAGAAGACATAGCTTTAAAGATTGCTTTTACTGCATCATCAATAAAGCAAAAATCACAGTATTGATCTCCTTTTGTAGTTGGGAATTTTTTATCTTTTAAACAATTATCTATTACCTGCGGTAAAATTCTATTTCTATTTTGATTTGGACCGTAAACTAAATAAAATCTTAGTATTGTTGAAGGAAAGTTATTAATTTGATTAAAATTTTTTAAAAAATGTGTACAGGAAAATTTAGCTAATGCATATGGAGTTCTGGGTATTGATTGAGAATTTTCATTTTGAGGAGATTTTTCCTTTCCGTACTCAGCAGAACTGCCAATTTGAATAAATCTTTTTATTTTTTTTTTCAATAAAATCTTAATCAAATTTATAGTGCCTAAGAAATGAGCATTAAAAAGTTTCTCACCTTCCCTATTAAAATTTGGATGTCTACCGTATCCTCCGGCATTAACTACAAAGTCATAATTAATATTAATTTTTTTCTTTAAAGAATCAAAATTTGTAATATCAACTTGTTTATAATCTACACCTTTATGAAATCTTTTTTTATTGGGCTTCCTCAGGGAGATGCTAGTAATTTTCCATCCTCTTTTTTTAGCTTCTTTGATGACATGATAGCCAATAAAGCCAGTTCCGCCAACAACTAAAAGTTTTTTCATTTTAACCAAGGAGCTTTATTTTCATAAATCATTTTATCAAGGGAGTCTTTATCAAGCTTATGATCCATGCATTGCCAAAATCCTTCGTGCTTAAATGCTCTAATTTCTCTCAATTCGGTTACTTTTTCTAGAGGAGATGACTCTAATACAGTTTGATCTCCCTCTAAAAAATTAAAAAATTTTGGATTTATTACAAAAAAACCTCCATTAATCCAACTTTCTCCTAATTGAGTTTTTTCTTTAAATTTTAATACTTCAGAACCTTTTAAGCTTAATGATCCAAATCTAGCCGGTGGCCTAACTGCTGAAATTGTAACTATCTTTTTGTGTAATTCGTGAAATTTTATCAGATCGTTTATATTAATATTTGATAATCCATCACCATAAGTTAATAAAAAAGTTTCGTTAGATAAATAATTCTCCAATCTTTTTAGTCTTCCACCAGTGAATGTGTCTACGCCTGTGTCAATTAAATTTATTTTCCAATCTTTTTTAAAATTTTTAAAGTGTTCTTTTATTACTTCTCCTTTGTAACCCAAGGCAACATAAAAATCTTTATGACCATGATAAGCATAAATTTCCATTATATGCTCTATCATAGGTTTGTCTCCAATTGGAACCATCGGCTTTGGAATTGAATCTGTATATTCAGATAAACGTGTGCCAAAACCTCCTGCTAAAATTACAACTTTCATTTTAATTTTAAAATTCTTGGTTTAGGAAATGGTATAATAAATTTTCCACCTTGTTTTAAAAATACTTTTTCCTGCTTAATTATTTCATCTATTATGTTCCAAGATAAGACTAATAAGTAATCCACCTTATTTTTTGAAATATATTTTGGATCTTTAATTTTTATATTAGTTCCTGGAGTAAATCGACCTTGCTTTAATTTACTTTTATCAAACACATGATCTATCAATTTATTGTCTATCTTAGCAAATTGCATTAATGCCTGCCCTTTTCCAGAAGCTCCATAAACTGAAATTTTATAATTTTTCTTTTTTAGACTGCTAATCAAATAATTTAAATTTTTAAGATGATCTATTATATTCGATTTAAACTTTGTCAATTTTTTTTCTGAAAATAAATTAGATTTTTTTTCAATTTTCAAAATATTCATAATTTTTTTTGAAACTATTTTTTTTTGCTCATTTTTACATATATAACATCTAATTGATCCACCTTGAGAATTAAGCATTTCTACATCAAAAACTTTAAGTTGATTTTGTTTACAAAGATCCTTTACAGATTTCAAACTATGAAAACCAATATGCTCATGAAAAATATTATCGTATTGATTTTTTTTTAAAATATTTAATAGATGGGGTACTTCCATAATAAATACACCTTTGTCTTTAAGTAAATTCTCAACACCCTTAAAAACTTGATTTGGATTATTTAGATGAGCAATAACATTTCTTGCAAAAATAAAGTCGAATTTATTAAATTTTTTTTTTATAGAATGGGATAGTTCAAAATTAAAATATTTATTTATAGTAAAGATTTTTTTAGAGTTTGCTGTTTTTGATAAATTTCTTGCTGGATCTACACCTACTACAAATGATTTAAATTTTTCTTTTAAAATTTTTATAAATGATCCATCATTACTAGCTATTTCCAAAACTTTTGACTTTTTATTTATTCCAATTTTTTTTAATTTTTCCAAGAGTCTTTTAATAAGAAAAATATTGCTTTTAGATATACCTGTCTCCCATAAATAATTTTTAAAAAGTAAATCTGGTTTTAAATGTTCTGCAATTTGAACATGTTTGCAGTTATAACAATAGTTAAGACTTATATTATATTTTTTTTGATTATTTCTTTTTTTTAAAAAATTTCCAACTAAAGCAATTTTTCCAAAATGAATAATCTGCTTAATTCTATAGTTACAAATTCGACATTTTTTCATCACTTTATTTATTAATATAATAATCTATTTGATTATTCGAAATTTCTTCTGTTTTTTTTTTTGAAAAGTAAAATTTATACCATTCAACAGTAAACTTAATTGTTTCACTCAAACTCAATCTTGGTTCCCATGAAAGTTCTTTTTTAGCTTTTGTAATATTAAGACTTAATAATTGAGACTCATAAAATTTTTTACTTCTTTTAAAATCTATTTTTTGTTTTTTTTCTCCCCATTCTTTAACTAACAATTTCACTATAGAATGAACTGTTTTACAATTTTTTTTAAGTGGTCCAAAATTCCAGCTAGGTATTAAATTAGATTTCAATCTTTTCTCCATTAATTTGTTTCCTAATATCAAATAGCCCGATAGAGGCTCCAATACATGCTGCCAAGGTCTTGTTGCATTAGGATTTCTTAAAAAAATTTTTTTCTTGTTTCTTAATGATCTAATTACATCTGGAACTATACGGTCTTTCTTGAAATCTCCCCCTCCAATTACATTTCCAGCTCTAGCACTGGCGATGGATAAAAATTCTTTTTGAAAATAACTATTTAAGTATGAAGAAAAGATAATCTCAGCACTCGCCTTTGATGAAGAATAATTATCTAAACCTCCAAGAATATCTGTTTCCTTATAAGTGCCAACTTTATTTAAATTCAAGTAACATTTATCTGAAGTTATATAGACTAAATTTGCAACTTTATTTCTCTTAACAGACTCCAAAATATTTGCGCTTCCAATAATATTAGTTCTAAAAGTTTCTAAGGGATTTAGATAACTTAAAGATACAATTGATTGAGCAGCAAGATGAAAAATTATGTCTGGTTTTTCTTTCTTAATAATACTATTAATTTTATTAAAGTTTTTTATATCAATAAAATATTGATTAATCTTTTTATTTAGATTTAAAGATTGAAATATAATTGAATTTTTTTCTGGCTTTAATCCTACTCCAATAACTTTAGCTCCGAGTAATAATAACCAATTTGACAACCATGCTCCTTTAAACCCGGTTGAGCCAGTTACTAAAACTCTTAAGTTTTTATAATTTTTAAGAAAAGAATTATTTTTTTTCAATTTTTTAATTAATTAGGGGGGTATTCACTTTTTCCTATTATAAGATCTACTATAGACAATAGCAAAGCTTGATGGGCATTCTCAATTAAATTGTATGCTTTACTGTCAATCCAAAAATTTATGTTTCCAAGTTTATTTAATTTGTTATCTATATTGTTGCCAGTTAAAGTTATTATATTACTAAATTTCAACTCTTTTGCTTTCATTGCTCCGTTCAACATATTTTGTGAGTTACCGCTTGAAGAGATAAGTATTACAACATCACCAGGATCTCCATAAAATTCTATAGTTTTTTCAACCCATCTTTCATAACCAAAGTCATTTGAGAAACAGGTTATTAAATCAGTCTCATTGTAGTTTGTGCACCTTACTCCAGCATTTTTAGTTAAATCTACACTAAAATGACTTGCTATTGCTGAGCTTCCTCCGTTGCCAAAAATCATAGTTTTTCTTCCCTTTTTTTTAGTTTCTACTAAAATTTCACTCACCTTTATTAAGTTAGAAATTTTTTCATTATCAAAACTAATTATATCTCTTAAAGTACTAAAATATTTTTCAAGATATTTTTGCTTATTCATATTTAAAAATATTTATTATTCAGTTTTAAGTATTTTCAATTGATAAGTTTTGTAAAAAATTTCAATTATAAATGAAAACACTATTGTTGAGATAAGACTGTAAGCAAAGAAAGGTATGGCTAGCGTATAACAATTAATAAATCCTTCAATAGTAAATCCATACATCCCGGAAGCCCAAACTCCAAAATTCGTAATTATAAAAAAGATACATGCTCCTAGTAAAGCTCCAGACAGTCTAGTCATTAAAGTCGTTGAAAAATGATTAGCGGTAAGCCCAATTAAAAATACACTTCCCCAAGTAAAAAAAGTTCCAGTGTGATAGCCAATAACTAAATCTGTAATTGCAAAACTGATCAATAATACTGGTAAATATCTTAGACCCAGTAAAGCGGGGACATAAAAGCTCAGAGCTAGTAAACTAGTGAAATTTGGTGGATGAGGAATAAACCTGCTTAAAGCAAGAGACAGAAATATTCCTAAGCAAACAAATGCTTTAATTTTCATATTCTTAAACTATCAATATTTTGCTCTAAAGGATAGATTATATTCTCTTCCCTCTTGATTATACCCATATGGTTTTTGATAATATTCATCTGTCAAATTCGTGCTACTTAATATCCATTCCAACCCAAATAGTTCTTTAGACAATGAAAGATTTACTATGTCGGTGCTGTCAACTTTTTTTCTGACAAACCCCACCCAGTCTTCCGCTTGACCTACATGCCTATAGTTGAGATTCACGCCGTATAAACCAAAGTATTTTGATTTCATTTTAGCGTTGTAATTTACACCATATTGTTTTTCTGGCCTTCTAAGTTGTGGTCGTCCATTTCCTTCAGAGCTTTTTGAAAATGTGCTCGTTAAAGTAAGTCTTTGGTTCTTGCCTTTAAAATTAAAACTACTTTCTAAACCTTCCTGATCTATATCAAGTGTTTCGTTATAACCTCCTGAAGAATTACTACGGTTTAATACGTCTGAAACAGATCCTTTATAAGCTGTTGTTCCAAAAGAAATTTTATCAGATAGATCGTATTTAGCAGAAATTTCTCGAGTTAAACTCGTTTCTGGTTTTGTTGTCAACATAGCTTTGAACGCTCCATTGTAAAAAGATGATCCAGGATTTCCTCCATGAAGAACATAAAGATCGGGATGTCTTACTCCTGTTGACTCAGACAAACCTATCGTAAGTTTATCAATTAATTTAGTAGCACTTAACCTATATGTTATGTTTTCACCACTATATTTATGTGAGTCACCTCTCGCGTGAAAAGATAAAATAGTATTATCACTAAATCTATAGCCTAAATTTGAAAAGATACCAAGATCATCCGAGTGACCTTTGGCTGAATTACCGTAAGTTCCATATACTTGGAAATCTCCCTTTGAATAATTATAGTCCGCTCCATATCCGTAAGAAATTTTTTCTGAGAAGCTGACTTTTCTCTCACCTTTAACGGTATAAGATTGTGAATAATATTTATTTTTTTCAGCTTCATCATAAACTCGATCATATACATGAACATGAGAAGTAAAAGAATCAAGCTTATTTTCAGTTTTATTTTCTAAACTAGATTGAAGAGCGTACATAATATTAGTGCCAGATGCATATTCATCTGTAGATTTATCATATCCAGTCTCAGTTTTTCTTAAGTAGCCTGTTCCTTTAAATTTTAAATTATCAGACAAAAATTTTTGAGTATTATAGTTGAGAGTTAAATTTTTTGTTCCATCTAAGTCTGGCTTGCTATTAGCAGCGGAAATTTTTTCTGCTTGAGAAGACCCGCCTTTAATATTGTGATGCCATCCACTTTTACTTATATAATTGTAGTTTCCACTAATTGAATTATTCCTTTTATCTGAGGCGTTAAATGAAGTGCTATTTTGATAATCTATAGCAGTAACAAAATTTATTGCTCCACCTATAGCAGCAGGTCCAAAGATAGCTCCACTTGCGCCTTTATAAATTTCTATCTGTTGTAAACCTTGTAAAAAATCATAGCCAAAATCAAACATTGCTTTTGGAGAACCTTGATCATTAATTGGTATCCCATTCATTAAAACTAGAGTATGGTTTGAATTTGTCCCTCTCATGAACACTGATGTTTTTTGTCCCGTGGGTCCATCGCTGTATACATCTAAACCTGCAACGTATTCTAAAACACTTCTTACATCTTTATATCCAGAGTCTATCATTTGTTTTTTTGTTATAACTATTTTACCAAGTGAGTTTTCAGTTATCTCCGAAGTATTAGGAGCTGAAAAAATAGTTAAGCAAGGAATTCCTGATTCATTTTTCCACTTACAGTTTTTTAATTCTTTAGCTTCTAGGGGTAAATAAATTAATATTGAAATTATTATTGCAATAAACTTTTTCATTTCGGCTTGTCCTTTTTTTTTGTAGCTCTTTGAGCCACAAATTAATAAAATAATGCCGATGTTTAATTTAATAGTAGAACTAGACTTTCCCTGGCCTTCATTCAACAGCGGACTATACTGGGTGGCACTCCGACTTTACGGTTGCAGGAACAGCCATTGAATTTCACAATGATTCCCCACTCACTTATTCAGTATAATTTCTTTTATTAATTTTCTATTGATATGTCAATTTTATATATATGAAAATTTTGATAAAATTTTTTCTAACATTTTCTCATTTTTACCAAAAACTATATATTTCCCTTTTTCTGACAATCTATAAATAAATGAATTTTTACTTTCTCTATTGACAATTAAATAATTCCAAATTTCTTGACTGTGTGCCTCAAATATTGGGTCTGAGCATATATGTAATGCTTCTTCAGTATCTGACTCTAAGGCTTCAAAAATTGATGCAGTAACACCAAAAAAAATAGAAATATTGCTTTTAATAGATTTTGAAGAAAATCGATTTGAATAAATCTTGATCAAATTATTTAAATTATTCTTAAAATTTAATTGTTTTGTGTCTTTATTTAAGTCTATTGTAGGATGAGTTTTTATCTTTAATATGGGAAAGTATCCTTCAGGTGATTTTTTTAAAATATTTTTAAACTCTGACAAATATATTTGGTAATCGTGGATTTCTAGAGGTGTAAATATCATATTTGAAAATTTTTTAGTCAAATCCTCTTTGTATCTTAAAGACTCTGTAAAAATAATTTGATCTTTAGGCCAGCTTAAATTTTTCTTTAGAATTTCAGAAACTCCTTCTCCATGGGTTAATATAAGATCTGGTGAACCTTTTCTAAATATAAATTCACAAGGGTTTGGGGTTAAAAGAGAATGAATATAACCTATAGTTTTAATATTTTTTTTATATTTCTTAACTTCTGCTATGGATGTGAGTTGAAAGGGCTGGCCTTCATAAGGTAATAGTAAAACTTTGTAGTCTTTATTCAATATTTCATCTTTTACTACTTTTGAAACAATGTGTGCTAAAGAAGAATGAAAATTAAAATAATGAAATATTTTTTTAAAAGAGAACCGGTATATTATTAATTTTTTTATTGCAACTTTGATAAAATTTAAAAAATTTAATATAGATAAAGGGTTTTTTTTTACCTTAATTACTGTAATATTTTCATTTAAATTGTCAGGCACGTAACCATCCATTGATATTATAATCCAGTGGGAATTCTTTACTTCATTCGAAGACTCACCAAAATATCTATCATGTATAGATCCATCTTTATTAAAATTATTTTTAAAGCACCAAGAAAGAATTAAAATTTTATCTTTATTTGAATTCCCATAGTTTGTTAATACCTCGTAATTTTCACTCAAGCTTATATTGTAAAAACTTTTAAGTAGTAGATAAATATATTTAATCGAATACTGCCATCCATTTAAAAAAAGTTTTATTTTTGCATAACCAGAATTTTCAGACCATAAAGCAAAATAGCAAATATTACTTAAATAAGACTTGATATTAGATTTATCAATCTTATTAATAAAATTTTTTGAATAGTCTATTACTTCAATCTGTTTTTTTCCGATTGACATGCGTATAAATTTTAACTTTATTATTTAAATAATTTTCTGAGTTTAAGAATCAGCTTTTGAGTTTCTTTAATAGGCCCAGTTGTTATACGTAAATAATTTTTATAACCTTTGATATTAAGCCCTTTTTTTGTGGCTATTTTATTTTTTAAAAGCTCGGTATGTATATAATTTATCCTCTTTTCAAAATTGATATAAATAAAGTTAGCAAAAGTCTTGATGTAGCCAATTTTGTTTCGCTCTAAAAATTTAATTAATAATTCTTCACCTTTTTTTGTTTCTTTTATATATTTTTTAAGAATCGAGTAATCTTTTAACAAAAGATTACACGCCAATATTCCTACAGAGTTCACTTCATACATTGGCTTTAGATTAAAAAATAATTTTGAAATTTTATAATTTGTGACAATATATCCAACTCTTAACCCCGCTAATCCAAAAGCTTTAGAAAAGGTTCTTGCAATAATAAGATTATTAAATTTTTTTAGTAATGGCAAAACTGAAAAGTTACTAAATTCATAATAAGCCTCATCTATCAGTACTGGAACTTTGGAGATATGAGCCTTTTTAATTATTCTTTTAATATTTTCATTTGAAATTATGGTTCCAGTTGGACTGTTTGGATTGGCTATTATTATTAAAGATATATCTTTTTTAATGGATTTAATTAATTTTTCTAAATCTAAATTTAATTTACGATCATAATTAATTTCTATCTTCTTTGCCTCTGACAAATCACAGTATATATCTACCATCGCAAATGTAGGTTTGAGAATAATTACCTTATCATTTTTGGAAACAAAAAGATCAAAACAACTTTTTATAGCTCCGTCTATACCATTGGTTAAAACAAAATTCCCTTCTTTCAATTTATGATGTTTAGCTAATGAGTGATATAAAGTACTAACTTCTGGATATAATGAAATTTTCTCTGAGCTTAGCTTATTTAAAAAACTTTTAAAAAATTTTTTTTCAAAAATACTTACTCTTTCATTTTTATCCAATGATAAATTTCCATATCTTGATAATGAAGAATTCTTTAATCTATAAACTTTTTCGATTTTTTTTTTATATTTCATGACTTAAACCTGTACACATGATTTACAAGGAGTCAGTTCTGATCTTTTTTTATTTTCATGTTTTAATCTTAATTTATTATAATTCTCTGAATTCCATGCATTTGAAACAGTAGAATTTTCAATATTATCTATTAATAATTTTGACTTGTAATCAACGTCACAAGGATTAACTTTTCCATCCCACCATACAAACATTCTTCTCCATAAATCAGAACAACTTTCAGTAATGGTATTTGCTTTTTTGTCATAATTATTTTCCCAGGGGTTGTAGTTAACAAACGCAACTTGATCAACCAATTCACCCCAAAGATTTTGCATATCATCAAATTTTTGATCCTGATTAAATTTCACTCCCGAAACTCTTGTTATGATTTTACTATTTTTATAATACTTTTGCTTTATTTGATTAAACATTTTAATATTTTTTAACACTTGGCTTAATTTACCGTTTACTCTCAACTTGCTATATAACTTTTCATCTGCAGCATCAGCAGAAAAAACTAAAGTTTTTACTCCACTTGACAAAATGGCATGACTTTTTTCTTCTGTAAGAAGAGATGCATTAGTATTAATTTTCAAATTCAAAAACTTACCTGTCGTATATTCTAGCATTTCGATTAAGTTTTTTGATACTAAAGGTTCTCCCCTAGATGCTAATGTAACGAATTCAACATTACCTTCTATTTGATCAATTATTTTCTTAAATAAATCTATTTTCATTGTTCCCATGTACCCATTTTTTTTATTAGTAAATGTTTTGTCGGTCTCAAAACAAAAAACACATCTAAAATTACAAACTGAAGAAGGTTCAATCTGAACTAAAGGAGGGTAATTATCTATAAATTTTTTTTGAGGAAAAATTTCATATCTATATCTATGAATTAGGTACTTTAGCATGTCTACTCCTTCAAAAGAGCTGATTTCTGCGAGAGAATTTTCTTTTAAAGTAAACTGATGTTTATGTTCAATTTTATTTTTTTTTAAATCTTCAATAGCATTACTTAAGATCTCTAAATAATTGGGAGAATATATCTTTTTTAATTGATTTAAATTCAAACTATATGTTTTAAAGATTTTATTTAAAATTTGCTCAGCTAATATTTTATTAGAGTTGCTAAAATTATTAAAACTTTGAAACTTTTTGTATACTTTTTTTTCTATTTTATCTATTGCCATTTTTTTTTATCCAATATTCTAATATTGGTACTTGCCACTCAAAATCTAAATCAAAACCAGCATCAGATTTTATAGGGGCAATTTTTTTACCCATCCATTTTTGTGGTAAAAGACCTTTTTGCATGTTTTCTAAACAATTTGGTCTAACTACAGAGACGGACATATCAGCATAAAATACTTCGCCTTGGGAATCTCTATCACAATTAATACCTAAATTTTTTGGAAATTTATTAAATGGCACAAATGGTTGGAGCGTGCCATTTTTCATTAATTTTCTCGCTCTTATTGGACTCCACATATTATAAACTGATGTAGTTACAGCAGAATCAAATTTTTTATTTCTTCTTAGAATTGATATTCCTTTTTTTATTAATTCACTATTGATAGTTGCAGCGTTTGCCATCAATAATACTACTGCCTCGATTTCTTTATTATCTTTTTTTAATTCATCTCTTATTTTAAAATAACCATCTCTAAAAACGTCTTCTCCTAATGCTTTTGATGTAGAAAGATATTTTGGCCTGTTTACAAATTTAACATTATATTTTTTTGAAATTCTTTTAATGTTGGAACAATCCGTAGATACATATATTTCATCTATTTCTTTTGTTTTTTTGGCTGCAATCAAAGGATACTCACATAGATGTTTGCCTAGAACTTTAACTAAATTTTTTTTTGGAAAACCAAGACTACCTGCTCTTCCTATCATTAGAGCAATAACTATTTTATTTTTAGTTCTTTTTTTCATAATTTATTAATCTATTTTATCCAAATCTGATTGCTAAAAGCAGAAAAACCGATTGAGTCTTTTATAAACTCAGATTGTCTTATTTCTTTTAGCTTAAATCCCGATAAAGTTAAAATTCTATTTATTTCCTCTGATTGACTCTTATAATTTGCATTAACTTCTAATAAGATGCTTTCAACATTTTTCAAAGTTTCCATAGCTCCTTTTAAAATTAAGTGTTCAATTCCATCAACATCGAGCTTTATATAATGTGGGGGTTCAAATTTTAACTTATCTATAATACTATCTATGGATGATCCAAAAGTTTTATAACTCAACTTACTTTCCATAGGTTCTCCATCATGGTTTAAACTTTCTCCAAAATTTGAAAGAGCACTGCCTCTTTCATCATCAGAAAGATAAAAAGATTTGATGGAAATATCTTCAAATAAAGGAAATGGAATTAAGTTAATTTTATTTGACAAAGAGTTATGATGTATGTTTTTAACAAGCAGCTCAAGATTTAAAACAGAAGGTTCAAAAGAATACACCTTGCAACCGATCTTTTTTGCTGCATAACAACTATATAAACCGATATTAGCACCTATATCCCAAAAAATTTTTTCTTTTTTAAAACTATCAATCCATTCTAAAGTTTCTGGCTCTTTAGAGGAAAAAGTTGAGGCTCTTAAAAAATTTAATCTATTTGGAGTAAAAAATGAAAGATTTGTTCCATTGTGAAAAATTTTTTTTTTACTAGAAAAAATAGATTTCGTTAAATGATCTATAAAAAATCTTCCTGAATTAAAACTGCTTAAAATTTTAATTAAAAGAATAGCCAAATTTTTTAACAGATTTTTAGCTAATTTTTTCATTTTCTTTTATTAAATTAATTATATTTTTTTGAAATTTATTTTTTTCATTAATGCTTATTTTGTCACCAAGTCTTGGCTTAAATTGAGTTGGTTTTATATCGTAATGACCTACTTCGTCTTTTTTATTTAAAAAATAAATCTTATTTTTTGAAATCTTTAGTTCTTTTGCAATAATATGCATCAAATTTCTAACTTTAACCAATGTTTTACCCGTAATAGTTAAATATTTATTATTATATTTTTTGTTTAAAACTTTTTTACAAGCTTCTACTGCATCTTTGACATGAATATATTTTCTAGCTGCTTTCTTAGTTCCAGAATAAGTTAGTTTCTTTTTTTTTAGTCCGCTAAGAATTATAGCATTTATCCCGTTACTACTATCTGCTCTCGATCCATAAAGAGAACCAAATCTTAAAATTGTATAATTTAAACCAAATGTCTTTTGATATTTTTCTATATAGTTTTCAGCTGATTGTTTGCTTGAACCATAAAAACCGCCCTCTTCGGTATTAGCATATATTGAGCTTGCAAATATAAATCGTTTTACTCTATTTAATTTACAGATTTCCAAAACATTTATTGTTCCTATAATATTTATCTTCGCTGACATCATGGGTCGCGTCCTAGCAAAATCCATGTCCGAGAGTGCAGCAAAATGAAATACAAATTTAGCACCTTTAATAGCTTTAATTAATTTTTTTCTATCCAAAATATTTCCCTTGATAAACTTTTGATTTTTTTTTTTATGTTTTGAAATTTTAGTATCAAAAATGGTAACTTTATAACCTTCTTTTGATAATAAATCAGAGAGATGGGACCCTAAAAAACCACTTCCACCTAAAACTGTAATTTTCATATTCTAATTTAGTTAATTAATTTACTAATAAAATTTTTAATATTTGCTTTTCTTGAATTGTTCAATAAATACTTACTAAAATTAATCTTTTTACTATTCGAAATAGTTTCAATACATTTTATAAATTGTTTTTCGTTATTAACATAGTATATAGCGGAATTTTTTTTTTTAATATTTTCCTCTGCTAAACAATGTTTATATCTTTTCCACCTATCAAGAAGAATAACTGGACAATTGGAAATCAAAGAATCTTCTATTGCGGTTGAAGAGAAACTAATTGTTACAAAAACTGAGGATAAAGCTTTTTCTATGTTTTTCCTAATAAATTTTATATTTGTAAATAAATTTTCTAAATCTTGTAAATTATCATATGCACTGGGATGAAGGTTCACTAAGAACTTAAAATTGTGTTTTTTTGATAAATTTTCTAAAAAAAAAAGATTATCTATAAATTCATAATACATCTCGACTCCAAAAAATTGAATGTTATGAAAGTCCTTAAGAGTAACTGCAAAAAGTATATCTTTATTTATTTTTTTATCTTTTAAATTTTCTGCAAATATTAAGTTTCCAGTATGCAAAATATTGTTATATTTTTTTCGGCTTTTAAAAAAATTTTTTGCAATGTTCGTTTGGGATATTTGATATTTTGAATTTTTACTTATAATAGGTTCGGATATTATCTTTTTATAAATTTTATCATATAAATTAAAGTTTTTTGATAGGGTTCCATGAGGTATACAAACAGAATCTACTTTTGAAATTTTTGCTATATCAATAAAATAACCGTATATCCCTTTAGTTACATTTGTTATGACTAAATTAATCTTTGTGTTTTTGAAAAAGTCTTTTATTGCTTTAGATTGCTCTATTAATTTCAATATATTATTTTTTTCTTGATTTACTCTAAAATTCAAAACTTCTGATAAATTTTTATTTCTATATTTAAATTTTATTTTTGGAATTTTGATAGTTTGTAATCGACCAATTTTTTTCTTTTCAAATTCAAAAAATTTTATATTCAAAATCTTGTAAATAAATTTTTTGAAAATATTCATCTTCCCTAAAGATGGAACAATTATATTTACACGTTTTTTTTTTAATTCTAAAATTATTTTAAAAAAATTATAACCTAAATTTGTTAATATTATATTTTTTTTATTTTTATTTAAGGTATTTTTTTTTATTGAAAACTGACATAGATTATTTGTATTATAGTTTTGATGTTTTAATTTTTCTAAACTGATAATATTTATATCGTTGAAAAGTTTTACAATCAAATAAGATACAAAATAATTTTTTATTGAGAATTGTTCGTAATATCTGTCCCAGCCTGAAACAATAATTGTATCTATTTTTTCCTTTTTTTTTATTTTAGTTATTAATTCAAGTAAAAATGCTATTGAATTAAATCTAAATCTTATAAAGGCTTTAAATTCTTTCCTATGACTATCGCTAGCAATATCTCCAAATTTTAGACTGTTAATTAATTTTTCTGATTGAAATAATGCTTCTTTATAAAATGAATTATTTATAAAATTTAATGGATTATAAAATTTTATAGAATTCTTAATACAATATAACTGAGTAGATAAATTCAAAGGTAAAAAAATAGTTTTTTTTTTTACTTTTCCTAAAATAAATTCTATTTCTTCAATGCTTTGAGCTACGCAAATACTTTTTGACATAAAATTCTAAATATTCAAAATCTTTATAGTTATCTAAATCTAGAGCTTCTTCATCTGCAACCTCAAAGAAGAATGGTTTTTTTCCTATTCTGCTGCCATATTTTTTTATTGCTTTTCGTGTTACTCCATAAAGCCCGGTAGTTTCTTGAACTACAGGCGTTGCATCTTGGCTTCGTGGCAAAATTTTAGGTTTGTAATTTATGGGTTTGTTTTTGTACCAAAACCAAGAGTAAATTGTTTTTATAGTAATAATAGAGTCAAAATTTTTATTTTCTTTCAAAATTTTTATACACTTATTTATTGATTTGATGCTAAGCAAGGGAGCAGTTACAAATAACTGAAAGTAAATATCTGCTTTAATAATTTTTGAGTGGTATTTTAATAGATCATTACCATTAGCATTGTCTTTAGCTAAGGCTGGTAATCTTTTAATAAATTTTAAACCTTTTTTTATACAATATCTCTTAATTTCTAGACTATCTGTATCTACATAAACTTCATCAAAATTACATTTTTTTAGTTTATCCAATA
>MDTB01003821.1_pt1 | contig 17136 bp, 16 predicted proteins | sample 811161 | NCBI WGS metagenome assembly MDTB01 (sample SAMN05326650, study PRJNA326480) | marine metagenome | isolation source: seawater | place: Mediterranean Sea | collected 2009
ATATAAAAATTACGCTCTAAAAGTTTTAAATTTCTTGGAAAATCACGAAATTCGCGCCCACTTAGATGATCGAAGTGAGACTATAGGAAAAAAAATACGTGAGTCAGAAATTTCTAAAGTACCATATATGCTTATCTTAGGAGAAAAAGAAGCGAAAAATGAGACGGTATCACTTCGAAAACATCAAAAAGGAGATATTGGCAATTTTGCAATTGAAATTGTTGTTGATCAACTAAATAAAGAAATTAAGGAGAGTCAAGCAGCCTTTAAAGTTTAATTTAAAACAAAGCGACATAGCAATACGAAGGAGAAGATCGAATAGCCCGGGAAGAGTTTTCAAGGAAGACCCCCACAGGATTAATCAAAAGATTACGGCCCATGAGGTACGTCTTGTTGGAGATAACGTTGAGATAGGAGTATATCAACTCAGTAAAGCTTTATCAATAGCACAAGAGCTAGAATTAGACCTAGTTGAAATTTCACCCAAAGCCTCTCCCCCTGTATGCAAAATATTAGAATATAAGAAGTTCTTATATGAACAGAAAAAACGAGATAAAGCCTTAAAGTCGAAAACTAGTAAAATTATTGTTAAAGAAATAAGATTTGGGCCTAATACTGATGAGCACGACTATGAGTTCAAAAAGAAACATGCTGAAAAGTTTCTCAAAGAGGGAGCGAAATTAAAAGCATTTGTATTTTTTAAAGGTCGTTCGATAATTTTTAAAGAAAAAGGTCAGATTCTTTTGCTTCGTTTAGCTCAAGATTTGGAAGAGATTGGAAAAGTTGAACAAATGCCAGAATTGGAAGGAAAAAAAATGATAATGTTTATTACGCCTAAGAAAAAATAAGAAATGTCATGCCAAAAATGAAAACTAAATCAAGTGCAAAAAAACGCTTCAAGATCACAGGAAGTGGTAAAATAAAAAGAAAACATGCTTTTAAAAGTCACATTTTGACAAAAAAATCAAAGAAACGTAAGCTAAAGCTTACTCACTCAGGTTTAGTACATGATAGTGACACTAAGAGTATCAAAGAACAATTAAGACTTGTATAATATAAAATCAAAACCTACAAGGTTAAACTATTAAATAACCAGAAGTAAGGCTCAAAAGCGTATTTATACCGCCTCCTTCAAAAATTAGAAAAAATGCCAAGATCAGTAAACTCAGTTGCTTCAAGAGCAAGAAGAAAGAAAATTTTAAAGCAAGCTAAAGGATATTTTGGACGCCGAAAGAATGTTTGGACAATTGCTAAAAATGCAGTTGAAAAAGCTATGCTTTATTCCTATCGTGATCGCAAGGTGAAAAAACGAAACTTTAGATCTCTTTGGATTGCTCGTATAAATGCTGGTGCCAGATTAAACGGCTTATCTTATAGCCAATTTATGGGTAAAATAAAATCAAATAATATTGACTTAAATAGAAAAGTACTTGCGGATCTTGCAATGAACCATCCCAATACATTTAAAGCGATTGTAGAGAAAATTAAAAAATAATTGCTTTTCCTCACTTTGGGCCTTATTTATGCTTAAAATATTCCATAATCCACGTTGTAGAAAATCTAGGGAGGCTCTGGAGTTTATCAATGCGAGTGGTATCAAGGTTGAAATAATTTTATACTTAGAAAATACTTTAAATAAGGAAAAATTAAAAGAAATTCTAAATAAAATTAAATTGAGTCCAAGTGCAATCTTAAGGAAAAATGAAAAAGAATGGAAAGAAATTCCTTCTAATAAAACAATGTCAGAGGATCAAATTTTAGAAGCAATGATCTCTAAACCAAAACTTATTGAAAGACCTATAGTGGTTTCTGAGAATGACGGCGTTTTGGCTAGACCGATTGAAAATCTGATTGAATATTTAAAAAAGTATTAAATCCCTATACTTTCTTTTGTTTTTCTGAATCTGATTTGTTTCTTCCAAACTTAATATACTCCTTAATAGACCCAAAAAGCCAGTAAGGAATTATAAAAGTTATTAAAAATATCATCAACCAAAAACCAATGGTAAATATTGTTAAAAAGGAAATGAATCCCAAGTATTGGTCAAATTCAAACATGTTTTTATAATAAATATGCTCAAAAATAGGGTTTTTTACTAAATATTTATTCTTAATTCAAATCTTTTAAAACCAGATTTTCAAAAAATTTCATTGGTTAATAAAATGGTTTATTTTAAACCTAGTATTTTTATATAAAATTTACTAAATGGAGCACAGAATAGAAAAAGATACCCTGGGGGAAGTAAAAGTTCCGAAAGAGGCTTATTGGGGGCCACAGACTGAAAGATCAAGAACAAACTTTAAAATTGGAATACCTGCCTCAATGCCCCTAGAAATCATTTATGGTTTTGCGTACTTAAAAAAAGCAGCTGCTTATACCAATTGTGATTTAGGAGTTTTGGATATCAAAAAACGAGACCTTATAGCACAGGTGTGTGAAGAAATTCTTTCTGGATCTCTAGATGATCAGTTTCCATTAGTGATTTGGCAAACAGGTTCAGGAACTCAGAGTAACATGAATGTTAATGAAGTTATTGCAAACCGAGCACATGTTTTAGCAGGAAAAACTATAGGTATCGATAAAAAGACCCTAGCACCTAATGATGATGTTAATATGTCTCAATCTTCGAATGATACTTTTCCAACAGCAATGCATATTTCAGGATACAAAAAAATAGTAGATGTTACTCTTCCAGGATTAAAATATTTACGTAATGCTCTTGATAAAAAATCGAAAGATTTCAAAGACATTGTAAAAATTGGAAGAACACATCTGATGGACGCAACTCCCCTAACCTTAGGACAAGAGTTTTCTGGATACGTGTCTCAACTCGACCATGGTATATCAGTTTTAGAATTTAGCCTTATACATTTAAGTGAAATTGCTTTAGGCGGAACAGCAGTTGGCACAGGAATAAACGCACCCACTGGATATTCGGAAAAAGTTGCAGAATATATTGCAGAATTTACTGGTTTACCATTTAAAAGTGCACAGAATAAATTCGAGGCTCTAGCTGCTCATGATGCTTTAGTTGGCTCTCATGCAGCTTTGAAGCAAATCTGTGTTTCCTTAAATAAAATATCAAATGATATTCGACTTATGGCTTCAGGGCCGCGCTCAGGCATCGGAGAATTGATCATTCCAGCAAATGAACCTGGAAGTTCTATAATGCCTGGTAAAGTTAATCCTACTCAATGCGAGGCACTAACAATGGTCTGTGCTCAGATTATGGGGAATGATATTGCCTTAAGCATAGGAGGCTCTCAAGGGCACTATGAACTAAACGTATTTAAACCAATGATGGCAGCCAATCTAATCCAATCTGCACAACTGATTGGCGATTCATGTATGAGTTTTAGCGACAACTGCGTTTTAGGTATTGAACCCAATCAGAAACGCATAGATGAATTAGTTCAAAATTCTTTAATGTTAGTAACTGCTTTAAATACTAAAATAGGCTATTACAAAGCTGCTGAAATTGCGAATAAAGCTCATACTGAAGGTACTTCACTTAAAAAAGCATGCCTTGCGCTAGGATACCTAACTTCTGAAGAATTTGATAAGTGGGTTAATCCAAATGAGATGACGGGTAATGCTTAAATTAAAATTTAGAAAATTCACATCTGATGATGCTGAAAAATTTAAATCATTAAATGTTGAATGGCTTGAAAAATTTTTTAAAGTTGAACCCATAGATGAGAAAGTGCTAAGTAATCCCAAAAGTGAAATTTTAGATCCAGGTGGTTTTATTTTAATGGCAGAAATTGATTCGGAAGTAATAGGAACATTTGCTTATATTAAGAAGGGGGATCATTTGTATGAATTCAGCAAAATGGCAATTAATCCTAATCAAAGAGGGAAGGGATACGGAAATATTATGATGAAATATGCCATTTCTTTTGCTAAAAAACATAAATGGAAAAAAATAATTCTATACTCGAATACAATTTTAAAAAACTCTATTCATTTATATCGTAAATACGGTTTTATTGAAGTCAAAATGGAAGAACCTGTTATTTACTCACGAGGAAATATCAAAATGGAATTAGATTTACTTTAATCTCGAGATAATTTTCGGTATTGTATTCTTTTTGGCATTATATCTTGTCCCAAACGCTTTCTTTTGTTTTCTTCATAATCAGAGTATGATCCCTCGAAGAAATAAACCTGTGAGTTACCTTCAAATGCTAATATATGAGTACATATTCGATCTAGAAACCAGCGATCATGAGATATTATCACTGCACAACCAGCAAAATTTTCCAATCCCTCTTCTAATGCTCTTAAAGTATTAATGTCAAGGTCGTTTGTCGGCTCATCTAATAACAACACGTTACCCTCTTCTTTTAGTGTCATAGCTAAGTGTAGGCGATTTCTTTCTCCCCCAGATAAGGAAGAAACCTTTTTATTTTGTTCATTTCCACTAAAATTAAATCGACTCAAAAAGGCCCTTGAGTTTACCTGTCTCCCACCGAGCATAATCAATTCCTGTTCGTCACTAAAATTTTGCCAAATCGACTTCTCAATGTCAATATTAGAATGTGACTGATCAACGTACGCCAATTTAACAGTATCTCCAACAGAGAAGTTTCCAGAATCAGATTTTTCTTCACCCATTATCATTCGGAAAATTGTTGATTTTCCAGCTCCATTTGGTCCTATTACTCCTACTATCCCAGCCTGAGGTAAATTAAAATTAAGATCATCATATAAGAGCTTTTCTCCAAAAGATTTCGAAACTTGTGATGCTTCAATGACATTTGTTCCTAAACGTGGTCCATTTGGAATAAATATTTCTAGTTTCTCGTCGACCTTTTTTTGATCTTGATTGATCAACTTATCGTAATTAGCTAATCGTGCCTTCTGCTTTGATTGACGACCTTTTGGAGCCATACGTACCCATTCAAGTTCACGTTCCAATGTTTTTTGTCGTTTTGAAGATTGTTTTTGTTCTTGTGCCAAACGTTTGGACTTTTGTTCTAACCAGGAGGAGTAATTTCCCTTCCATGGGATTCCTTCACCTCTATCCAATTCGAGAATCCACCCTGCTACATTGTCCAAAAAATAACGATCATGTGTTACAGCAATCACTGTACCTTGATACTGTGCTAAATGATGTTCTAGCCAATTTACAGATTCGGCATCTAAATGGTTAGTGGGTTCATCTAAAAGTAAAATTTCAGGTTTTTGCAATAGCAAACGACATAAAGCTACACGTCTTCGTTCTCCTCCTGAAAGTAAATGAATTTTTTGATCACTAGGAGGAGTTCGTAATGCATCCATCGCTATGTCCAGTTGGTTATCTAATTCCCATGCATTTGATGCATCTATTTTGTCTTGGAGTATTGCCTGACGATCCATAAGTTGTTGCATTTTCTCTGCATTTTCATAAACTTCAGATAAACCAAATTGATCATTGATTTTATTATACTCATCTAAAATAGTTACAGTTGAAGCTACACCCTCTTTAACAACCTCTATAACAGTTTTTTGATCATCCAACTGCGGTTCCTGTTCTAGGTAGCCAACTTTGTGTTCACTTGAAAAAACAACATCACCTTGAAAGCTTTTATCTAAACCTGCTATTATTTTTAAAAGACTAGATTTCCCTGAACCATTTAATCCAAGAATTCCAATTTTCGCTCCATAAAAAAAACTTAAATAGATATCCTTTAAAACGGGTTGATTGGTATTTGGGTAAGTTTTAGAGACCCCATTCATTGAAAATATTATCTTTTTATCCTCTGACATATTAAATTCTACCTCTTAAGGCGTTAAAAGCCCATGCAATAGTATAAAAACCTGCTCCAGCTATTGAAAAACCAATGGCATAATCAGGATATTTAAATATGCCAATCAAAATTAATGCAGTACCAATAATTGCCATTACAATTGCCGAGTATCCAACTATTTTGTTTTTGTTTAAACCCATATTTTCAGTAAAAAAACAAATATCGAACTTTTATTTAAAATCACACCTATAGAAATTATTACTTTAGTAACGTCATTTATACAATATGAATTTAGAACAAGAAAAAAATAAAGATTTTATAAAAATGGCTTGGGCCAAAATAGAGGAAAGAGTTCGATCTATAAAATTAGGAGGAGGCAAATCAAGCCTAAAAAAATTAAAAGAACAAGGTAAACTTTCTGCACGCGAACGAATCAATCATCTTGTCGACGACACTAATGAAATTTTTGAAGTAGGCGTGCTTGCTGCAGAAAATATGTATGATGAGTATGGTGGCTGTCCTTCTGCTGGTGTAGTTGTTGTAATTTCCAAAATATGTGGTAAACGTTGTGTAATAGTTGCGAATGATTCAACTGTAAAAGCAGGGTCTTGGTTTCCAATGACTGCTAAAAAAAATCTGAGGGCACAAGAAATAGCAATGGAAAATAAAATTCCAATTATTTACCTTGTAGATAGTGCTGGAATTTTCCTCCCTCTCCAAGATGAAATTTTTGCAGATAAAGAAAATTTTGGTCGTATTTTTAGAAATAATGCTAAAATGAGTAATATGGGTATTATTCAAATAGCCGCTGTAATGGGAAGTTGTGTTGCTGGTGGAGCATATCTTCCTATAATGTCCGATGAGACCATTATTGTTGAGAAAACAGGGAGTATTTTTTTAGCAGGAAGCTATTTGGTTAAAGCCGCAATTGGAGAGGATATAGATAACGAATTTTTGGGCGGTGCAGACACTCATACTGGCATTAGCGGAGTAATAGACTATAAAGTTAAAAATGATGAAGCAGCTTTAGATAAAATAAAAAGCTTAATTGAAAAAATTGGTAATCCTTCAACTGCTGGTTTTCAACGCTCAGCTTCTAAACCACCAGCTGGAGATCAAGAAATGATATATAAAATTCTCCCTAAAATAAACACCCAACCATATGACTCACATTTACTACTAGATCTAATTGTAGATCAAGGATCAATGGAGGAATATAAAAAAGAATATGGTCAAACTTTAATAACCGCTTATGCCAAAATAGAAGGTTGGTCAGTTGGTATTGTGGCAAATCAAAGAAAAATGGTGAAAAGTAAGTCTGGAGAAATGCAATTTGGAGGGGTTATATATGGAGACGCTGCCCGAAAGGCTTCGCGATTTATTGCAAATTGTAATCAGCGAAATATTCCTTTAATTTTTCTTCAAGATGTTACCGGTTTCATGGTAGGAAGTAAGGCTGAACATGGAGGGATAATAAAAGATGGTGCTAAAATGATTAATGCGGTTTCAAATTCTATTGTTCCAAAATTTACTATTGTTCTTGGAAATTCATTTGGAGCTGGAAATTATGCTATGTGTGGAAAAGCTTATGATCCCAGATTAATGCTGGCCTGGCCTTCAGCTAAAATGGCAGTAATGGGCTCAAACCAAGCTGCTGAAGTTCTATTACAAATTGAAAAATCTTCAGCAAAGAAACAAGGTTTTAAGTTTGATAAAAAAGAGGAAAGTGAATTAAGGAAAAAAATTAGTGAAAATTATGAAGATAAAACTGATATCCTATATGCTGCGTCACAATTATGGGTTGATGCTGTAATTGACCCATCAGAAACTCGCTCATGGATTAGTATGGGAATTGATGTGGCAAACCAATCTCCACCCAAAGAAAAATTTAACATGGGAGTTTTACAGGTTTAAAATACGGTAAGGCTTTTGCTTCATTGTAGATTTTCGTTTAATTTTTCCACTATATGTCTGAATAAAATTTTCAAAACAGACAATCGCTTTTGGGATCTCATAATCCTCTAGTGAAATACAATTTTTTATTTGTTGATGTATTTTTTCCAACTTAATTTTTTGGTCAAATTTTACCACTAAAACTAGCTTTTTGTTTGATGTTGAATCTGAATAAGTATCAATAAAATAGTGAAAAGACAGATTTTCTGAAAGTTTCCGCTCAATTTGTTCGGGATTTAGCTTCAAGCTTCCAAACTCAATAATTTGATCAATTCTACCGATTAATCTAAAATGTTTTGAACTAAATACCTCAACTTCGTCGTTTGTGATTAGATTCTCAATATTTAGTTTTGGAGCGTCAATTATTAAGCATTTTCGTTCATCTTGTCGGACTTGAATATCAGGTAAACATCTAAACTCTGAAATAGGGTCTTTCATACTTCGAACTGCAATATGAGATAAAGTTTCCATCATACCATAAGTCTCAAATGCATTTACCTTTGCATTTAATAAAGCCTTTTGAAGTGCTACGGAGACATAAGCTCCTCCAACAATCAATTTTCTAACTTTTCTTAATTCTGAAAGAGAATGAAAAGCTTGCGTTGGAGTCATAGCAACAAAATCATAAGTTTTTTGGTTTTTATAAAATGGATTTTTTGAAGGGGAAATCAAATCAATTTCCAAACCAAGAATCATAGCGCGGATTAACATCATCTTACCAGCAATGTAATTTGCAGGTAGACAATGTAATGCACTATCACCAACACTTACTCCAAAAAAATTACCTGTGGAAATAGCACTATTAACAAGAGACTGTTTATCGAATAAGATTTTATCATTTTTAGATTCATTATTATAACTTTTAAGGTAAATAAAGTCTGATTGATCTAACCAATCTAGGATAAAATCACCTAAAAAATATTCATATTGATCACCTTCTTTTATAAAATCATAAGCAACTTGTTTCAATTCATCTTTACTGTAAAAATAACCATTGAGAAGAAATCGATTATGAATTTTTGAAAAATGTGGTGTATACATACTAAAGTTTAGAAATAAGTTTAATTTTCCATCCAGACCAATCAAATTTCCTTGACATTAGAAAAATAAATCCAGGATATAAAATAAATAAAGGAAAAAAAGTCTCTCCGCCCAGGTTAGGCTCTGAAATATCGATTAAGATTGATTCTGTTTGAAAAACTGTCCAAGAAGATGTCACAAATAAAGCAGTTATTATATTATTCGCTGCATGAAAACCTAGCGCAAGTTCTATTCCTTCGTCCATGAGTGTTAAAATTCCCAAAAACATACCAGTTCCAACATAATAAGCCATGACCCCAATACCAAGTTTTTGTACTTCAGGGTTCGAAAAATGAAGAGAACCGAAAACTATTGATGTTGTTAATAAAGCACCCCACCGGCTGTTAAAAAAAGAAGAAAAACCTTGCATCAAATATCCCCTAAAAATATACTCTTCTAAACTAGTCTGAAATGGCATTAGGAGTAGTGAAATTATTAAAAGCAAGCTAAAAGACTTAAAATTAAAATTCCATTCGTAACTATCTGGGTTAAAAAAATAATCACCGGTAATCAATAAAATACTTACTACACTCCAAATTGAAAACGCATATATAATACGGTTCCAATCTAAGTTTTCGCGTGAGGTTGATATACTTATTAAACTTCTGCTATGAATTTTTTTAACTACCAAAAAAAGACCTATAAAACCTACTAAAAAGGGAATCAGAAGAAGTATTAATTGGAGATTCTTATCTAAACTCCGCAATGCCGCCATAGGATCTCCACCTGCAGCTGAAATACTTTCGTTTGTGACAAAAAATGTTATAGGCAACTGGCCTATTATAACAAAAATTATTATAACAAAAGAACCAAGCAAATACATCCAAAAAGGATTTTTATAAACTAATGCTTGATTGAGAAACATATTTTATTTAAAAGTAAATGGATATAATTAAACCGATGCAAAAGATAATCTGATAATATATTGTTTGGATATTATATGTAATTAATTTTCTTGAATCATAATATTTAAATAACCCACTAAATATAAATAGCCCGTAAAAAAATAAAGCTGAAAAAATATAATAAAAAACAGTGTAATTGAAGCTTGGTAAAAACTTACCCAGTTCTTGAGAAAAATAATAAATACTTAAAAAAACAAGTAAAAGATTTAATAAATAAATCCACCTTGAAAATTTCTTCCCAAACAATACTACAAGGTTAGTTTTATTAGATTTTTTATCTGAGTTATAATCTGGGAATTGATTTATAAAAAGAATATTTGTCGTTAAAAGACCGAGAGGAATACCAGCTATAATAAATTCTTTTAATACATCATATGTTATATCTAATGGAATGTTTGACATAGCAAATGCGCTTCCTAAAGTTAATAATGGTCCAAAAGTTAAAAAAATAACAACTTCACCAAGTCCTTTTCTAGCTGACAATCTTAAAGGTTTGGCTGTATAGAAATAAGTCAGAAAGGAACCTACAAAACCTATTATAAGTATCCCTAAAATATTTTTCACTGAATTAGTTTCTAAAAAAATATTAATAGAAAGTGAAACAATACAAATGATGGCAATAAATAACATTTTATTCCCTAAGTTTTTTGTTTCTTTTAATGAAATAAGACCTAATTCTATTGCTCTACTACCACCCGTTATCTGTGCTCCGCGTAACATCAAAGATTTATCACCAACATTAAAATACTCATTATTTGCCTCATCAGTTCCTGATTTAACATCAAAATAATCATTATATAGATTTCCAAAAATATGAAGGCATACAATACCTATTATTGAAATAAAAGCATTTATGATAGATAATGAATTGGCTTGGCCTAATAAAATTGCAATAATTACCATTGGTAATATTGATGCCAAAGTAAATCCACCTCTTGTTATTGCGATTCCTTTAAAGATCTTTGTTAAAAAATTTATTGGAATATTAACCTCTTCATTGATTTCTTTTGTAATACCACAATACCCAGTCTGTTCTTGATCTTTTCCATTAGCAAAATTTGGAGTAATTAATATTTCAGCATTAAATTGAGAGCCATCTTTTCTTAAAAAATTTGTTTTAACTACAGACTTACCTTCTTTATTTGCAGTTTCTAACCATCCTAAAACATTTTGAATGACAATTTCACCTGGAGAAAAAATAGAAACTCTTTTTTTACCAATGAGTTCTTTTTTGTCATAGCCAAATAATTCGAGAGCTCCTTGATTCATTTTTTGAATTACTCCCTCCATATCGCAAATTATAACACTTTTCATTTTTACATATTTTGAGCAAATATATTCCAAAAAATTTTTAATAAATACTTAAATTATTTTTTTTGATTTTTTAAAAGTAGTTAACCTACAAATTGAAATTAAGTTTGAATTTTCATCCTCTACACGAATGTCCCATAATTGAATAGTTTTTCCCTGATGCAAAGGAGAAGCAGTGGCGTAGACAAATCCTTCAGTTACACTTTTTAAATGATTTGCTGTAATTTCAATTCCTCTTACTTGAATATTTGGATCTTTATTAAGTATAAATACTGCAGCACTTCCTACACTTTCTGCCAGTGCAGCAGTAGCTCCACCGTGAAGAACCCCATCTGGCTGATGAACTTTATTATTAACTGGCATACGTGCTTTGAGAAAATTTTCTCCAGCATCAATAAATTCAATCATTAATGTCTCCATTAAAGTGTTTTTACAAATTTCATTTGTTATCGATAATATTTGTTCTTTTTTCATTTTAATCAAAGTTGGAAACAAAAAATGCCTTATGAGTTTTCAAAAGGCATTTTTATTTCAAGTTAAAGTTTAATTTACTCTTTCACTTCCTCAAAATCAACGTCTTGAACATCATCACCTCCCTTAGCATCAGATGTTGTTTGAGGGTTGCCGTTTTCAGAGCTAGGACCCCCTGATTCAGCTTGTGCCTTGTACATTTCTTCAGAAGCATTTTTCCAGGCCTCGTTGATAGTCTCTAGGGATTTATCAATAGCCTCTAAATCTTTTGATTCGTGAGCTTTTTTCAATTCTTCTAAAGCAGATTCAATAGGAGCTTTTTTATCGTCAGATAATTTATCTCCAAACTCAGATAATTGTTTTTCAGTTTGAAAAATCATTTGGTCAGCACTGTTAAACTTTTCGGCTTCTTCTTTTACTTTTTTATCTGCATCAGCATTTGCCTCCGCTTCTTTTTTCATTTTATCAATTTCCTCCTCAGTTAAGCCAGAAGATGCCTCGATTCTAATATCTTGAGATTTATTAGTCGCTTTATCTAAAGCGCTAACTTTAATGATACCGTTGGCATCAATATCAAAAGTAACTTCAATTTGGGGAGTACCTCTCTGAGCAGGAGGGATTCCATCAAGATGGAAGCGCCCTATAGTCTTATTATCTGAAGCCATTGATCTCTCACCTTGTAAAACATGAATCTCAACTGAAGGTTGATTATCTGCAGCTGTGGAGAATATTTGTGATTTTTTTGTGGGGATTGTTGTATTAGACTCTATTAGTTTAGTCATTACACCACCCATTGTTTCGATTCCAAGGGATAAAGGTGTCACATCTAGAAGTAGAACATCTTTAACATCACCCGTAAGAACACCCCCTTGAATAGCAGCTCCAACAGCAACTACTTCGTCTGGATTGACTCCCTTTGATGGTTTTTTCCCAAAAAACTTTTCGACTTCGTCTTGAATTATAGGGATTCGAGTTGAACCTCCTACAAGAATTATCTCATTTATATCGCTAGTAGATAGACTCGCATCTTTCAATGCCTTTTTAACCGGTGCCATAGAGCGTTTTACTAAATCATCAGCCATTTTCTCAAAATTTGATCGAGTTAGTGTTGTTACCAAGTGCTTAGGACCTGATTCTGTTGCCGTTACATAAGGTAAATTAATTTCGGTTTGGGCTGATGAGGATAACTCAATTTTAGCTTTTTCAGCCGCTTCTTTTAAACGCTGTAAAGCCATAGGATCTTTTCTTAAGTCGATTGATTCATCTTTCTTGAAGGAATCTGCCAAAAAGTCTATAATAACTTGATCAAAATCGTCTCCTCCAAGGTGAGTATCACCATTTGTTGAGAGAACTTCAAATACACCGTCTCCAAGCTCAAGTATTGAAATATCAAATGTTCCTCCTCCTAAGTCATAAACAGCAATTTTTTTGTCAGATCCTCCCTTATCAAGCCCATAAGCTAAAGCTGCAGCTGTGGGTTCGTTAATTATACGTTGTACCTTAAGCCCCGCTATCTCTCCCGCTTCTTTAGTTGCTTGGCGCTGAGAATCGTTAAAATAAGCTGGTACAGTTATTACTGCTTCTGATACGTCTTGACCAAGATAATCTTCAGCTGTTTTTTTCATTTTTTGTAAAGTCATGGCTGATAGCTCTTGAGGACTATACAAACGCCCATCAATATCAACACGAGGAGTATCATTATCGCCCTTGACAAGCTTGTAAGCTACTACGCCTAAGTCACTTTTCGATTCAGAAAATTTATTTCCCATAAAACGTTTTATAGAAGCTATTGTTTTTGTGGGGTTTGTAACTGCTTGTCGTTTCGCAGGATCTCCTACTTTAATTTCACCGCCCTCAACAAATGCTATTACGGAGGGAGTTGTTCTTTTCCCTTCTGCATTTGGGATAACAACGGGTTCATTACCTTCCATTACAGAAACACACGAATTAGTTGTTCCTAGATCTATTCCGATAATCTTACTCATAATTTCTACATTTTAGATTAGATTTGTCAAGCATTATGCCACTCTTTGAATACTGACAGCATGGCAGTTTAAATAAAAAAATTAATTTTATTGTTGTTGACTAATTTCAATTAATAAAACATACTACTTTTATATTTTAAAATATCATGGGACAACAAAAATATAGTCGAATAACAACTAAGTCTTTACAGGAGATGAAATCAAATGGCGATAAAATTTCCATGATAACCTCCTACGATTATACTTTTGCTGGTCTAGTAGATTCAGCAGGTATCGATATAATATTGGTTGGTGATTCAGCATCTAATGTAATGGCAGGCCACGAAACAACACTTCCTATTACTTTGGATCAAATGATTTATCACGCTAGTAGTGTTGTCAGGGGAGTTAATCGAGCTCTAATTGTTGTTGATTTACCTTTTGGCACTTATCAATCCGATTCCAAAGAGGCACTTCGTTCTGCAATTCGAATAATGAAAGAATCTGGAGCTCATGCAGTAAAAATGGAGGGAGGTACCCAGGCTAGAGAATCTATTGAGCGAATTATTCAAGCTGGAATTCCAGTAATGGGTCATCTTGGTTTAACTCCTCAATCAATCTATAAGTTTGGTTCCTACACAGTTCGTGCGAAAAAAGTCCAAGAGGCAGAGCAACTTATCGTGGATACTCAAATGCTTCAAGATATTGGTTGTTTTGGTATTGTTTTAGAAAAAATTCCTGCGACATTAGCTAAACAAGCCTCTAAGTCGGTTAATATTCCAATCATAGGAATAGGTGCTGGTTCTGATGTTGATGGTCAAGTTCTTGTACTTCATGACATGTTGGGCATGAATAAAGAATTTAGCCCACGTTTTCTTAGACGTTATGCAGAATTAGATAAAATAATTCATGGAGCTGTAAATCAATATATTATTGATGTCAAATCAAAAAATTTCCCTAACGATAAAGAACAATATTAAAATTTGAAATTAGAAAAACGTATTCTTTTTGAGGATAACCATATTATAGTTATTAATAAAAAGGTTGGAGAGTTAATTCAAGGGGACAAAACAGGAGATTCAACATTATCAGATTTTGTAAAAGAATACATTAAAAAAAAGTATAATAAACCAAATTCTGTTTATTTAGGGATAGTACATAGATTGGATCGTCCTACAAGTGGAGCTGTTATATTTGCCAAAACCTCAAAAGCTTTAAGTAGATTGAATGATCAATTCAAATCTAGAATTCCAAAAAAAATTTATTGGACTTTAGTAGATAATAAATTTCCTTATAATCATGGAACTCTTAATCATTGGATCACACGGAATAAAATAAAAAACAAATCAAAAGCTCATAAAAATGAAGTCCCAAACAGTAAAATAGCTAAATTATCTTTTAAACGCATCAAAGTATTAAATCATTATTGTGTCTTGGAAATAGCATTAGAAACTGGTCGACATCACCAAATTAGAGCACAATTGAGCGAAATAGGATTTCCTATCAAAGGGGATCTAAAATATGGTTCTGATAGGAGTAATAATGATGGAGGCATATGCTTGCACGCAAGAAGTTTATCTATAAAGCATCCTGTTTCAAAAGAAACTTTATGTTTCACTGCAAACCCTAAGGAAGCGGGGATATGGAAGAGCGTTCTTTTCGATTAATAGACAATGCTTTTTCCTTTATTATTTCTGCAATAGGTTTATTTTTAATTTTACTTTCCAACCAGGATAATATATCTAAGTATAAAAAGGAACGTCTTTCGTATGGATCGTTTTCATATTGCTTTAGCTCTTGATATAATCCCTCAAAAGCAGTTTTTAATTCGTGAGGATAAATATCACCGAGTCCTTTAACAAATCGAATCATAGCCATCTGAACTTCATGTAGATCGTTCATTTTTATCAAAAACTTGTATGTCTCTCGAAGATGATTTTCTAAATGATAATCAAATCCTGCTTCGTAGTGAGCGAAAATATTAAGTACTCTTGAAAAACAAAGGAGATCTTCACGCATTTTTAAGCTTTTATTGCTAATTATTTTATCCAAAAAAACAATGCAATTTTCATAATCCTCTGATCCAAAATAAACACAAGCAATTTTATAATAAAACATCATGATATGATGAGGGTCAATTTGATTGATGTTATCATTAATTCCTTTTTTGATTTCTGGAATTAAAGTTTGTGCTTCTTCAAAACTACCCTCTAAAAAATGCATATTTAATTTATTACTAAAATAGAATTGGAAGATTAGAGCCCTTAGATTGTCGTTTTTTGGGAAACTGTCCTGATTTGTCCAATGCTCCATTTGCTTAAGTATATGTTTAAATTTTGAGGGGTACTTTATTAAAACTAAACTTTCCATCAAATAATTAATCCCCTTCAAATAAAAAACAGGATGAATGTTTATCATTGATGGAGATTCTTCAAACATTTCTACCCACTTTGAGGCATAACGATAAGTAGATAAAAAATCTTGTGTTAAAAAACTATACCAAACATGTGCCTTGAAATACCAAAGTTTTTCTCTAAAACCAAGCTGTATATTGTCAATCTTAGGTAAGTTTTCATAAAAAAACTGAGTAATTTCTCTAAATTCCTGATCGCTTTTAGCATAGCCAGCTTTTATTAAACGTTCATATAGCTGAAGGGAAAGATTTGAAAGTTGGGTGGCAAGATTATTTTGGGCTCTTAATGATTCCGATTCTTTAATCAATGTTTCAGTCCGATTACTTAAACTTCTTGTTATATATTGTGATTCTATAACTTTTTCTAATTCAACAATTTCATAAGAAATATATTTTTCCTCGTTTTTAGTAGCAAATAATTTAGCTTTTTCAAGAACCTTCAAACTCTGCTTATACAATCCTTTTTGATAAAGAATAGTCGCAAAATCTAGTTGCTCACGAATTTGAATCCGAATATTTTTGTGCATTGGATTCATTCGTAAACTTATTAGAATTTGTTTATACAAGTGGGCTTTAAGATTTGATAATTGTTGCTTAGAGACTATACCTCTACTTAAGATTAACTTTTCATCATATCGGTTAATTTTGTCTAGTAGCTGAAAAAGATTTAGGAATTTTGAATTTTCATTTGAATCCATTCTACCTACATATAAAGTAAATTGTCTTTTTTCTGATTTAGTAAGTGATTTTACTAGAACAAATAAATTATCTTTAGACTCATTTGTCATTGTAATATATTTTAATTTAATATACTAATAATTAGTGAGTTAGGTAGTAGTTAATCTCTTCGAATATTGTAATACAAAAATAGCTATTTTTTATTAATTAATGGTATCATTTATTTTAGTATGATTAAATATGATTTAATTTGATGGACTACGTTGAAATTTTCGATACAACACTTCGGGACGGTGAACAGGTGCCTGGCTGTAAATTAGATTCTGTAACTAAATTAATAATTGCAGAAAGACTAGATGAACTTGGTGTGGATGTATTAGAGGCAGGATTTCCTATCTCTAGCCCAGGAGATTTCAAAGCAGTGGAAGACATTTCTAAGTTAGTAAAAAATGCTCGTGTATGTGGATTGACTAGAGCTATTAAAAAAGATATTGAAACTGCAGCTGAAGCATTAAAATCTGCTAAACGTCCTCGAATACATACTGGCATTGGAACCTCTGAAAATCATATACGCTATAAATTTAAATCATCTAAAGATCAAATATTGGAACAAGCAGTTGCTGCAGTG
>MDTB01162414.1_pt1 | contig 17136 bp, 14 predicted proteins | sample 811161 | NCBI WGS metagenome assembly MDTB01 (sample SAMN05326650, study PRJNA326480) | marine metagenome | isolation source: seawater | place: Mediterranean Sea | collected 2009
ACTTAAATTTCTATTTTTAAAAATAATATAGTTAATATTTCTCAAAAATATCGTGATTAGGTAAATTATTAGAGAAAAAACTAAAACAAATTGAAAAATAAATTGTAAATTAGTATTAATCTGTCCTGGTAATAAAAAATATAAGCCTGATAATGAAGGTATTATATTAAAATAAATAAAGTAATATTTTTGTGAAAAATGGCTGTAATGAATAAATTTTAAAATATCTATATTAGAGCCATTAGCTATATAATTTTTTAATTGATCAACAAAGACATCGTTTAAAACAAGATTTTCTTTACCAAGTATAAAACTTCCAAAATACCCCCACCAATCACTAGCCCTTAAAGATTGGTTTAGTTGTGAAAAAAACAAATATTTGTAATTTGTCTCAAAAGAAGGGATTGTTAGTATTGAAAAAATTAAGGCAGATAAAGTTAAATAATATAGTTCTTTTTTTTTTATGGTCTTCAACTTTAAAATAAAGATAATTAAGTAGGCAATTATAGGCAATAAAAATATCTCTGGATAAATAATAAAAAGTCCTGAAGAGATAATACCAATTAAAAAATAATTTTCTTTTAATTTTTCTTTATCATTTAATTTAAAAAATATTTTTATTAAATAAATAAATATAGGTATTGAAGCATAGTGAGAAAGAGCATCAATTTCAAAGATATATATATTCCAAAATGAAAATATAAATAAAAATGACAAAATCAAATAGTTAAAACTGTTTCTAGGAAAAAAATACATCCTTAAAAAATCAGAAAGTGAAAAAAAAATTAAAACACTAATAAAACATTTAAATAGGTAATGGGAATAAAAGATTGAAAATTTTAAATTAAGAAAAATTGATAACAAATAATGAACTAATGGTCTTCCGGTAGTGATTCTATCTATATTTTTAAATTCATTAAATATAATAGGGTAATTATTATTAGTAACCTCGTTAAAGGAATAATCATTAAATAGGAGTCCAGAAATTAAATAACTTGAACTATCCCAATAGTTCCCCCTAAAAATATAAAATTGTTCTCCATAAAATAAAGTAGGAATTATGAATATTAAAATTACTAGGTTTAATAGAAAATTTTTTTTTGAGAAAAAGAATAATTTTATATAGCTCTTTATATATATTAAAAAAAAAAATAATGTTAAAATTAAAAAAAAATTTATTATCTTTAGGTCTAAACTTAAAGAAAAATATAGATAATAACTAACGATAATAAATACAGCATAACCGATTAAAAATCTGTTAAAAAAATCATTATTAATTTTTAAAAATTTTTCTATTATTTTTGAAACAGAATAAAAATAAAATAATGCTACATTGCAAACAAACAAACTTAATAACAACTGATACATGCTAAATTATTTTTTTATTATTTAGATTTATATGGTAAATCATATGATAGTTATTAATATATCTTTAAATATTTTATTAAAATATTAATTTAAATGGAGAGTTAAAATTATTTAATTAGATTGAATAAAATATGAAAATACTATTATTTATCTTACTTCCAATAATTTTGTTAGTCACAATTATATCAGAATTTTATTTAAGAAATTTGGGTTTGGGTGATCCAATAAGATATGATTCTAATATTTTATATGGTTACTCTCCTAAAATTAATCAAAAAAAAAATAGATTTAAAAATTCAACTGTAACAATTAATGATTTTGGACTCAGATCTATTTATAATTGGAAAAATAATAAAGAAAAAAAGATAGTATTCCTGGGCGACAGTGTAACTTATGGTGGAAGTTATATAGATGACAAAGATTTGTTTTCTCATATTGTTTGTAAAAAATTAGACCAATTTACTTGTGGGAACGCTGGAGTAAACTCGTATGGTGTACACAATACTATAATGCGTTCTAAGTATGATGAGAGAATTCAAACTGCTGATATTTTTGTATTCTTGTTCCCTCCAGATGATTTTTTAAGAGATTATAGAAATTCAAAAACTGCTCATTTTTACCTAAATAACAAAAAATTTTTACTACCATCAATAACTGAAGCTATTAGTTTTATAAGTACAAAATATGATTTGAATAACTACATATCAAAATTAAATGATACTAAAACTAAAGAAGATCATGATTTAAAGTTTATTGACTACTCTATTAAACTTTTAAAAGAGGAAGTTGAAAATAAAAAACATAAAAATAAAATTGTATTAGTTCTTTTGAGTAATAGAAAGGATGATAAATTTTTAGAAAACAAACTTAATAAATATATTAAAACTAAACTTCAAGAAAAAATTGATATTCATCTATTAGAAAATTATTTAACAGATGATTTTTTCTTTTATGATAATAGTGTCCATTTAAGTGAAAAGGGACATGAGGTTGTAGCTGAGAGAATTTCGAGTATTTTACAAAAAATAATTCAATCTAAATAAGTTTCTAACTCTTCTTTAAAATTTTCAATTATATTAAGTGATATCAAGTGCATTCCTAGATTATTTAAATGACAACAATAGTCTCTATATAATTCACTTGAATTTTCTTTAAATAAGTATCTCATATCAAGTTTTTTTTCAGAAATTAAATTATTTAAATTTAGAGTTTCATAATAATTAGAAATTATATTTCCATATTTTGGATAAGTTAGTAAGGATTTCTCTTTTTCAGTTAATTTTTTAGAATTATCTAAATATAAATTAGGTTGTAATATATGTATGTATAAAATATTTTTATTTTTTGAAAATTCATAAATTTTATCTGAAGAAACTTTCCATATTTTCTTTGAAATTTTAACAGCTTCTTCAAATTCCATTTTTTTATAATTCGTGATGTTTGAAAATCTTGTTCCAATATTTTTATTTGCGCCTTCTAGATTAAAATGACAATTTTTTATATGATACAAATCATAGAATTCAATTATTGGTAGATAAGAATATTGATTTACTCTCTTATTTATATCATCCAAACAATCAAATGAAGAATTAAACGTAGATATTAATCTTGAATAGTTTCTAGGATAAACCAAATGATCGTTGATTGCATAATTTTCACTTAAAGATAAAGCTAATTCGTTAAAACCATCAAGGTTTATTATTATATCAAATTTGAATTCCATTAAATCAAGATAATACAGCTTAAACAATTGCTGTGGTTGTTTACCCCCGTCAATTGCTGCGTTGTAAACATGAAATTTATTAGTATTAAAATATTTATTTAAGCTTTTCTCAAATATATCTTCATTTAATATTGAGATACCTTTGAAATCTAATTTATCACCAGAATTATTTATTGAAAGGTGTTTTGCTACTGAACCTCCTAGTACTAAAACTTTAATTTTGTTTTCTGCATCTGTTAGGTTCAAATTATTAACAAATATTGGCTCATCATTGAATGACTCCTCTGAACTGAAATTCTGTTTTACTCCAAAGCCAAAAAAAGGATGAGGATATGTAGATTTTGAAGCAGATTTTCTAAATCTTTTTTTAAATTCTATATAATCTTTTGAGTAAATATTTTTTTTAGTAATTACTTTAATTGAGAAGTAGCTGATTACATTTAATATTAAAAAAAGAGAAAATATTATAATTGAATAAAAAAATATTTTATTTATTTTCTTATTTTTTTTTTTCATTTAAAATATTCTTGTACAAACTAATGTATTCTTTAGAAATTTGCTTAACACTAAATTTATTTAAATTATCTGAATTAAATTTTTTTATATTTTTATTTATGTTCTTATTAATCCAAATTATAGCATCATGATAGTTATTATTTTTAACTAGATAACCATTATATTTATGTTTAATAATTTCTCGAGCTGAAATATTATCATTTGATATTATAGGAGTATTACACATCAACGACTCTACTAATGTTTTGCCAAAAGCTTCTTCTTTTGCAAATGATAAATAAACATTTGCAGATGAATACAATTTTCTTAATATTTCTTTATTTTTGATAAATCCAAAATTTCTTATATTAGAAAAATTATCAAAGAATTTTCCAAATGAAACAAAATAATAATCTTTATTAAATTTATTTACTAAATTAAGAATTTCTTTATTATTTTTAATTTTATCATTAAGTTTTTGTGAGCCTACCAATATTATAAACTTGTCTTTGGGTAAATTCAATTCATTCCTATCCTTTAGATAATTTGAAGGGTAAAAAATATCATTGTCTACACAATTATAAATTTGTGTTACACTTTGGTCTTTAAGTATTTTACTTTGGTTGATTTCGTTCTCCAACCATTTGCTAATTGGTACTAAATTCAATTTAAGATTACTTAAGATATCTCGTTTAATATTAAAGATTTTTTTTATTTGATCTTTAAATGGATTAAAAGATTTTAAATTTGGACATGACGAACACTCTTTGTAATATTTTTTACAACCAAGTGAATAGTGACAACCTCCAGTTAATGGCCACATATCTCTTATTGTCCATACAATAGGTATATGAATATTTTTTAATGAATCTAAATTGATGAAACCGTTATTTATCCAATGTAAATGTATTAAGTCATAATTATTTAGTTCATTTTTTTCAATTGGAAAATTGCCAATTATACCAGAACTAAATTTTATTTTGTCTTGTAACCCTGATATTGCTATTCTATCTAAAATATTATTTTTGAAAGAATAAATTTTCTTTATAAAGTTTTCGTTGTAATAAAATTTATTATCTCTGACTGAAAAATCAAATTGATTATTATAGATAGAAATTTCAATACCCTCTTTTAGAAGACCATTACAAAGATTTAATGCTCCAGAGGCTGCGCCCGAGCTTGGGTTTCCTGAAAAAAAATGAGCTACACGCATTATCATACATAACTAACAAATTTAACCAAAAAACAACATAAAATTTTATAGGATATATTTTAATGTTTTATTTGTTTAAATTTTTACATAAAAGATTTTGAATGAAAATATGTTTATTGAAAAATTCACGCACACAATTCATATTTTGAATTAAGTGAGAAAAATTTGAAAAAAAAACCTAAAGTTAGTGTAATAGTAAATTGTTTAAATGGTGCACCGTTTATCAATCGTTGTTTGAAAAGTATATTGAGTCAATCATATAATAATTATGAAATTATATTTTGGGATAACAATTCTAGCGATAACTCCCTTAACATTATAAAAAAGTTTTCATCAAAGAAAATAAGAGTATTTAGATCAAAAAAAACAACTCCATTATATGAGGCAAGAAATAAGGCAATAAAAAAAAGTTTTGGCAAATATATAGCATTTCTAGATGTTGATGATGTTTGGATAAAAACAAAATTAAAAAGTCAAATTGAATTAATTGAAAAAAATGACTCTGATGTCATTTACACCAACTATTATATAATGGATCAAAATATTAAAAGAAAATTTACTAAAGATAAACTTGAGTATAAAAATATGAGTTTTAATATACTTAAAAAATATTCAATTTCTATATCATCTGCTCTTTTTAAAAAAAAGAGTGCAGTTAAGATTGGTTGTTTTAATGAAAAATATAGCATCATTGGCGACTTTGATTTTTTTTACAGAATGTCAATAAAAGGTAAGTTTTCAGTTATCCAAGATCCTTTGATAATTTATCACATTCATAAAAATAATTTTTCAAAAAAGAATTTAGGATTAAGAATCAAGGAAATGAGACATTGGCTTTTAAAAAATTCGACTATAAAAAAAAATAATTTACTAAAAAGAGTTTTTCAAAATAAAGTTGATGAAAATTTGTATTTTGAATTTGTTTATTATTTAAAAATTAAATCTTTTAAAAATTGTATTACTATAATAAATAAGATGCAAATTTATACAAAAATAAAATCTATAATAAGGTTTTTAAAATATTTTTTTTTCAAATGAAATTCAAAAAAACTTTAAATTTTTTTACATATGATTTCCCATATAAAGGAAATGACTCTAAATTTATTATTGATGAATTTAATTTTTTAGCCAAAAAATTTGAAAAATTAAATATAATTCCTCTTAAAAAAAATTCAGAAAGAACTATTATCAAAAATAACAATATATTTGTTGACTATGATTATGCTAAACAAATTTTTAGTTATATAAGTTTACCCCATAAAATATTTAATATTTTACTTTGTAAATATTTTTGGAGTGAAATATTTTCTTTAAAATTAAATAAAAATTTTTTAAAAAAAATTAAAACTATATTTATAGAGAGATTTATAGCAGAAAGTTTCTGTTATTTCCTAAAAAAAAAAGGAAAGTATAATGATAAAAATATTTATTACTCATTTTGGGCCAATCATACATTGCTAGGATTTTTCTTTGCTAAAAAAAAAAAATTAATAAAATTTTGTTTTTCAAGAATTCTTGGTAGTGATTTGAAAGGTTTCATACCAAATGACAACTTTATAGCTTTTAAAGTTCAAAAATATGCGTCGCTAAATGATGTAATTATTTTAAATGATGAGCAAAAGAGTATTTTAACTAATGAAAATTTAATAGAAAAACATAAAATACATAAAAACTATTTAGGTATAAATAGTCAATTAAACCAAGTTATTAAATTACCAAATAATAATACAATAGCATTTGCTAGTTGTGGTTCTTTGATACATGTTAAAAATACATTAGAAATATTAAAATTTTTGATATCATTTTCAAAAATTGCAATAAATTATAAGGTTATTTATTATTGTATTGGGTTAGGCACTGAAAAAAAAGAGATTAAAAGATTTGCTAAAGATAATGCCCCTAAAAATTTAAATTTTCAATACATTGAAAAAGTTCCTAGGTTAGTAGAATTTTTAAATGAAAAAGAGGTAAATTTTTTTTTAAACTTTAGCTTTTCAGAAGGTGTTTCATTTGCATTAATGGAGGCATTAAGTTGCTCTATACCTGCAATATGTTCTAAGATCCCAGGTAATATGGAAATTGTTAATGATGAAAATGGATACTTGATTGACAATTTTTCTGTTAAAAATTATTCTGATACATCAATTAAAATCTTAAATGATATAAAAACTAATAATTATTCTACAAAAGCAAATAATTGTCATAAAATTGTTGAAGAAAAATTATCAAGAGAAATTTGTTTAGATCAATACGATAGCTTATTAGATAAGATAATTAATAAAAATTAATTATTTTAAGCAGCTCTTTGAAATCGCTTACTATATAATCAGGGTTTGAAGAATTTTTTTTATTATATTTTTTTTTAATTAATATTGTTATACAATTAGCTTTCTTTCCAGCCAAAATATCCTTATTTCTATCTCCAACAACAAAGGATTCTTTCAAATTTAAATTAAATTTTTTTTTTGCAGCGTATATCATGCCTGGATTTGGTTTACGCATATAATTTTGATTATTATCCGAGTAACATGTATAAATTTTATTGATCTTTAATACTTCAGCTAGTTTAAGATTAATTTCTTTTACATTCGCTTTTGTATTTTTGCCTCTTGAAACATCTGGTTGGTTTGTAAATACTATAATTAAAAATTTCTTTGATAGTATTTTTATTACTGATTTCACATTACTCAGTAGTTTAAAATCTTTTAATTTTTTAATTGCTGCAGGCTCGTTTTTTTTTGTAATAAAAGTTTTAATTAATGTACCATCTCTATCAAAAATAATTGCTCTTTTATGCATTATAATTTTTTACAAAGTTGCTTAAATGTAAAAACCCTAGTGAGTTTATTTTTTTTTAACAAATTTATATTTTCTGAATTTGACTTACAAATAAAATCTACTTTTGTTGAATATGCAGCTTTATAATCAGAATTACTATCACCAACAAACACTATATTTTCATTAAAATTAACTTTTTTGACTGATTTCTTTATTTTGTTTATATGGTAGATTTTATTCTTTGGAGAACCATAAATACTTTTAAAATATTTTGATATTTTAAGTTCTTTACAAATTTTTTGAATTTCAAATTGATTTGTTCCAGTTGAAATATAGAGTTTTTTTTTTTTGTAATTTTTTTTAAGATAATTTAATAAATTTTTATTTAATTTTAATTTATAGATTTTACTTTTTACACTATTGCTAAAATAAACTTCTATCTTTTTTAAATCTATATTGGTAAGTTTATTATTTAAAAATTTTTTATTTATAATTTTAAATTTTTTGTCTCTTGGTAAGCCTAAATTTGTAAGATGAAATTTTAATGCTTTTTTTCCAACATCTTTTCCATAATTTGAGAAAATTTTATAAAATAACTTTGTTTTTATCTTATGACTATTTAAAATCACTCCATCAAAATCAAATATGACTTTTTGGTATTTTTTCATTAAAACTCTAATATAGATCTTATAGCTTCATCTTCCATTTTATCTCTTATCTCAATTGCATATGATCCAATATGTGGAGTTAGAATAACATTATTCAATTTTTTAAATTTTCCAAAATATGGTTCATTTGGAAAAACATCTAATGCAGCACCCTGTATTTCATTTTTCTTAAGTGCCAAATATAAACTATTGTAGTCTATTATTTCAGGTCTTGATGTATTAATGATTATTGAATTCTTTTTTAACAACTTTATTTTAGCTTTATTTATTAAGTTTCTACTTGATTTATTTAAAGACAAATGAAGACTTATTATGTCAGCCTTTTTTAATAAATCATTTAATTTAAATTGATATTTACTTTTAAAATCAATCTTATCAGAAAAAATTACTTTTACTCCAAAATTTGATAATAATTTTCTTAAATATTTTCCTATTTTTCCGTATCCCACAATACCAACTATTTTTCCATTTAATGTATAGCCCATTTCCTTTTTCCAAATGTTTTTTCTCATATTTTGATCATGTTTAGAGATTTTTCTCAAAAGGTTAATTATATTTGAAATTACCATTTCAGAAACTGGAATATAAGGAGTGATTTTATTATTTTTAATTTTAATTTTAAATTTTTTTGCTGCTTTTAAATTAATGTTATCTACACCTGATCCTAATCTAAAAATTAATTTTAGATCTTTTAGATTTCTAAATACTTGATAATCATATTTTTCAGTACCAGCAATAATAAAATTAGATTTTTTTGCAAAATTTATTAATTCATTTTTATTTAACTTTCTTTTAAGGGGATTGGTAGTTGCATTAAATTTTGCATATTTTTTTTTGTACTTTAAAAAATTTTTCAATCCAAATGAGGTTGTTGATATAAATATATTTTTTTTCATTAATTTATTATACTAAAGTTTATTTTTATTTTAGCCTATTGACAACATTCATGACTAAAAACAACAATACCAGAATGAGCTGATATATATAAATTATTATTTTTCATCTTTTTAATGCATTTTAATTTTTTTTTTGTTACAAGCGCTGTGAAGTTTTTTATACAAAAAATTACCATAAAAGATACTTCGTATTATATATACAATAAAAAAGTTTTAAATGACTCATAAAAATATTCTTTTAAATAAAATTAATCGAAAAAAGTCTATTATTGGAATAATTGGTTTGGGATATGTGGGTCTACCATTAGCAGTGGTGTTTGCAAAAAAAAAAATTCAATGTTTTAGGTTTTGATATTGATCAAACAAAAATTTCATCTTTAAATAAGAATAAATCATATATCAAACATATCAAAAATTCTCTTTTAAAAACTGTAAGTAGAAAATTTAATAGTACCACAAATTTTAAATTAATAAATAAAGTAGATATAATAATAATCTGTTTACCAACACCACTTAATAATAAAAAAAATCCTGATTTATCGTACATAAAAAATACTCTTAAAGTTATTAAAAAATATCTTAAAAAAGGTCAAATAATAATCTTAGAAAGTTCAACTTATCCAGGCTCTACAAAAGAAATGATATTTCCAGTTTTAAAAAATAAAAAATTCGAATTAGGAAAAAATTTTTACCTAGGATATTCTCCTGAAAGAGAGGATCCAAGTAACAAAAAATATAATATATCAAATATTCCAAAATTACTCAGTGGTGCTACAAGAAATTGTACTGAAGTTACAAAAAGTATTTATGCAAAAATAGTCAAAAAAACAGTCGTTATGTCTAGCATTGAGTCTGCAGAATTCACTAAAATTTTTGAAAATACTTTTAGAAGTATAAATATAGCGCTAGTGAACGAATTAAAACTACTATCAACTAAAACTAATTTAAATATTAATGAAATAATAAATGCTGCAGCCACAAAACCTTTTGGGTTTAAAGCATTTCAACCAGGTCCAGGTGTAGGTGGGCACTGCATACCTATAGACCCTTATTATCTAAATTGGGTTGCAAAAAAGAATAAAGTGAAATTAAACTTTATTGGTCTTGCTGGAAGCATAAATGATAAGATGCCTAATTGGATAATAAATGAATCTTTAAAGAACAGAAGTATAAAAAATGCTCTAGTACTTGGGGTTGCATATAAAAAAAATGTTGACGACATGAGGGAATCCCCATCATTAGATTTTATTAAAATTCTATCTAAAAGAAAAATTAAAGTGGACTATCATGACCCATATATAAAATTAATTAAAACTAGAAAATTTAAAAAAACTTTAAAATCAGTTGAATTAAAAAAAATAAATAAATATGATATAGTTTATCTTTTAACAGATCACGATGTATTTGATTATGATTTCATAAAGAAAAACTCAAAACTAATTATTGATACTCGAAACGTTTACAAAATGGTTTCAAATAAAATAATTAAGCTTTAAAAATAAACTATTTTTCCTTTGATAGAAAAGTAAATATTTTGTTTCTTAGAAAACTTTGATTTTTTTTAAATAAATTTTTATTTAAAATTTTTAATAAATTTTCAACTTTATCTTCACTATAGTTTGGCTCTTCGGTAGAAAGTATGTCTTTTACGCGTGTGTTGAAATATTTTTTGCTTATAGAAAGTTCTTCAAATAATTTTTCACCTTTTTTTAAGCCTGTTTTTCTGATTATTAGATTTTTTTTATCTATTTTTTTTATTTCTGCAAGTTTAAGAATAATATCTTTTAAAAGTATTTGAGTCCCCATATTTAATATGTATATTTTATTTTCATTTTTTAATTTTGTTGTTTGTATTACTAAATTACATGCTTCCCTAATTGACATAAAATATCTTTTTACTCTATAATCTGTAATTGTAATGGGATCTTTTTTATTTATTTGTTCTAAAAATAATTCAATTGCTGAGCCCTTGCTTCCAAATACATTTCCAAATCTCACAATTTTGATTTTTGAAAGATATTTACGAGATGAATTATAATTTTGTGAAATTATTTCACTAATTCTTTTTGTTGCACCCAAAATACTTTTTGGTCTTGCAGCTTTATCTGTTGATATAATTATTATTTGCAAATTTCTTTTATTAAATATTTTAAGAAGATTACACGTTCCTAGAATATTATTTTTAATTGCCAAAGAGATATTATTTTCTAAAATATTTACATGTTTGTAAGCTGCCGCATGAAAAACAATATCAATTTTATACTTTTTCATTATAGAATTTAATAATTCTTTATCTGTAATTGAGCCCAAGATAATTTTTATTTTTCTTTTATTAAAATCTCTACTCAGGTTTTTTTCTAAATCATATAATGCAAGTTCAGAATGATCTAATGCAATAATATATGCGCCAGATCCTAATGTTTGTTTTACTAATTCTGTGCCAATCGAACCACCAGCTCCAGTAATTAGAATTGTTTTATTTGATATTGATTTTAATAAATTTATATTAAATTTAGGTTTTCGCTTAAGAAGATCAAATAATACTGTGTTAGTTGCATCTGATAAACTTAAGAAGCTATTTTGACCAAATAAATTTGTGTTAACAATAGAAACGTTTAAAGCAAGTGGTGTAAGTTTTTTTATTAATTGTTTTAATTTTTCTGGTTTGATTGAGGGTATAGCAATAATAATATTATTTATTATTCTCTTTTTAGATATTTGAGTTAATTCATGAAACGAATAAATTTTTTTTCCCTCTATATATTTTCTTTTTAGTAAAGATTTTTTGTCATCAACAAAAAAACTTACAAATTCTTTATTATTTTGTTTATATAATTTGAGTAATTTTTTTCCTGCTTCACCTGCTCCATATATCACAGAGCCTTCTAAATAATCATATAATATATTTTTTTTTGATGAAAATATTTTTTCAAATTTAATTTTTTTTTTTAGTTTTAGTTTTTTTATAAAAAACTTTTCTAGTCTTAATTTGTCTGCTAATTTATTACTTTCGACAGAGGCAATAGAAAAATTACTTTCTTCACCATCAATTTTCTTTAAATTAAAGTTATTATAGCCAAGACTTTTAATAATATCATCAATTTTGTAACCAAAACCCGATCCTACATCTATTTTACTTGGCACACTATTTTGAATAATATTCTTATAGATTTTTACAACATCATTTATATGAATGAAATCTCTTACAGAATTACCTTTATTAAATAAATATAATTTTTTTTTTGTTTTATAAGACTCTAAAATCTTTGATATCACTGAAAATTTTTCATTGTCGCCAAAAATATTAAATATTCTTGCGATACAAAATTTAATATTATTTTTTTTACTAAAATTTCTGATTAAATTTTCTGCAGCAAATTTTGTAGTAGAATAAATTATTCTATTTCTAGAGTCTTCGAGATCATAATCATTTACAGAATTATAAATAGATGAACTGCTTGTATATAAAATTTTGTTAATTTTTTTAGTTGGGAAATTATCTAAAAAAATGGACAATTCGTATAAGCTTTTTTTAAAAAACTTTTCATAACTTTTTATTTCTTTTAAATCTAGAGATGAATAGAAACTATTTATTATCAAATTGTACTTTTTATTTCCAATTTTTCCATATGGAAATTTCTCAAGAGAAAAGATATTAGTATTTTTTATCTTTTTTTTTAGTTCGATGCTTAAATAACTTCTTTTTCCTAATATAATATTATCTAATTTCATTTTTTAAAAAAAATTTGACAGTTTCTTTTATTCCTTTTTTAATCGATATTTTTGGCTGCCATTTAAATTCTTTTTTTGTTTTTTTTATATTTGCGTATAAAATTGAAGGTTCATCTTTTCGCATTTTTAATTTTCCATATAGAGGATATCCTTTTTTCACTTCACTTTTAATTAATTTTATAACAGTTTTAACGGTGATAGGTTTGCCCGATCCAGCATTATATATACCATTTTTTATTTTTTGTTTTTTTATACTTTCGATTAATAAGTTTATAAAATCATCTATATACAAAAAATCTCTAACTTGCTCTCCACTAGAGCACGGAAAACTTTTACCTAATTTACACTGATTTATTACAAAAGGAATAAGTCTGTTTATATTTTGATATGGACCATATATTAAAAATGGTCTTATTATTAAATATTTTTGATTATTTTTCGCATATATTTTTTGCATGTAATCGGTAGCTAAGAACTTTGACAGTCCATAAATTGATTTTAAACTTCTTTTATTAATTTTAGAATTTTCTTTTACTGGTGACTTAACAAATCCATATTCGACACTACTACCTATTTGAATAAATTTATTAGTTTTATTTTGTGAAAAGAAATTGGCTATTTTTTTCACACCAATGTAATGACTATCAAAAACTTTTCTTTTTTTACTGTGATCGATATATCCAGCTAAATTTACTACAGTATCAAATTTTATTTTTTTAAATTTATATGAAGAAACTTTATTTATATCTCCAGTATAATATTTTACTCTATTTATTTTTTTTGATCTAATAGGTTTATGTGTTGAAAAGGAATAGACATTAAAATTATTTTTCAAACATCTTTTTATAAGATGATACCCAAGAAAACCAGTACCTCCAATTATCAATATATTTTTTTTCAATCTATTTAATTAATTTTTTTTTGAATAGTATATCTAAATTATCTTTATCTCTTTTAGTATCCATACAATGCCAAAAACCACGATGTTTATAAGCAACTAATTGATTTTTTTTTGTGATTTTCTCTAAAGGTTCTCGCTCTAAATATGTTGAGTCATCTTTAATATATTTCAGAAAAGTATGGTTCATTACAAAAAAACCACCATTTATCCATCCTTCGTCTAAGTGAGACTTTTCCTTAAAATACTTCACAAAATTGTTCCGAATTTTTATTGCACCAAATCTTGCTGGTGGACGGACAGCTGTAAGAGTAACCTGTTTTTTTTGTTTTTTATGAAATTTCAATAAATTTTTAATATTCACATTTGAAATTCCATCTCCATAAGTTAAAAAAAATTGTTCATTAGATAAGTATTTTTTTAATCTTTTAATTCTTCCTCCTGTCATTGTATTTCTACCGGTGTCGATTAAATTTATATTCCAGTCAAATATTTTTTTTTTAAAATAATTTTTAATAATATGTCCTTTATAACCAAGCGCTATATAAAAATCATTATACCCATAACTAGAGAAATGTTTCATAATGTGATAAATAATTGGCTTTCCCCCAACTTTTATCATCGGCTTTGGTATAGATTGAGTGTATTCAGATAGTCTAGTTCCAAGTCCACCTGCTAATATAACAACTTTCATTTTAATTTCATAAAATATTCAATTTGATCAAAAGTTAATATTTTTTTATTTTTGTAAAATTGTAAATACCATTTAGATGTTAATTCTACAGTTTGATTTAGTGTCATTTTGTTTTTCCATTTTAAGATTTTTTTAGATTTAGTACTATTTAATTGCAATAAATTATTTTCATGAAATATTTTGTTGTTTGAAATTTGCCAACGAGAATTTTTCCAATTTTTTTTAAATTTTGTAAGAAAATCTCTCACAGTTATATTTTTTATATCGTTATTGCTGAAATTAAATGAAGAACCATTTAAATTCTTTTTTTTTTCCAAGTTGTAAGCAAGGTATAAGTAGCCTGAAATCGCCTCTAATACATGCTGCCATGGCCTAGTCGAATGAGGATTTCTTATAAATACTTTCTTTTGTTTACTCCACTTTTTAATACAATCTGGAATTAATCTATCGTCTGACCAATCTCCTCCTCCCACTACATTACCTGCTCTTGCAGTACATATCCTCATAATATCATTATTTTTTAGAAAAGATAAAAAGAAAGCCCTAATTAAAATTTCTGATGAGGCTTTTGAAGCACTATAAAAATCATCTCCTCCCAATTCATCTTCCTCTTTATAGGATCTAGTAATTTCTTTATTTTTGTAACACTTATCACTGGTTACGATTATTACTGAGCATTTTTTTTTTAAACTTTTAACAGAGTTTAATATATTAAATACACCTAATGTATTTGTTTGAAAAGTTAGTCTTGGTTCTACATAAGATTTTGATACTAATGCTTGAGCAGCTAAATGAAATACAATATCTGGTTTAAATTTTTTTATAACTTGAGATACCTTTATATGATTATTGATATCAAGGCGGATATCTTTTATTTTAATATTTTTTTTTATGTAATCAAAGTGATTAGGTTTTGTGGTTGGGTTCAAAGAAATTCCCATTATGTCCGCTCCTAATAAATGTAGCCAAGAAACAAGCCACGAGCCCTTAAACCCTGTGTGGCCTGTGACAACAATTTTTTTTTCTTTAAAGTATTTTAGATTCATATTCTTATTTTGTTTTATTTCATTATAATTAAACAAAAAAGAAAAAAACTATAATTTTTCTAAGAAATTAATCCACTTATTAAGTGACAATGATTTATATTTATTTATATTTTTAGCTTCTTCGTAATGATCAATTTTTTTTGATAATTCTTCTAAGTTAGAAAATAAAATTTTTCTTGGTAAATTATTTATAGGATTTAGATTAAGAATTTCACTATCTTTAAAAAATAATATTTTTTTATTAAATTTAAAAGGTATTATGCCAGCAGTTGTGGAACTTGAACAAATGAAATAATCAAATTTATTTAGAATTTCATCTATGTCTTTGTTGATTAACTTTAAACCTTTATAAGTAGATTGATTAATATTAATAGCTATATGTGGTTTAAAATAATATAATTTTGATTTATTTTTTAATTTATATTTATTAATTAGTTTTATAAGTCTTAGAGTATTCTCTTCAAGAATATCTCCAATTATTAATACAGTTTTTTTTTTTGCTTTATTTGTCTGTAAATTTTTTTTTCTGAAATCAAAAAATCTAATTGGCTCAACATCAATTATTTTTGAATTAAAATTCATTTTTTTTGTAAAATTAAATCTATCTCTTGATAAACAAATATAATGAGGTTCAAATATCCAATTTTTTTTTTCTTTCAAATAATTAAAATAAGATAAATGCCATTTTCTAATTGAGGAGTGTGCAAAACCAATTAATTTTGATTTATTTTTTAGAAAATAATTAAGACACTTTTCGTGTGGTTGACCTTCAAATAAATAAAAAATATTTTTACAATTATATTTTTGTTGGAATTCTTTTATAAAATAATAATTTGAAATATTTTTAATCGACTCTGAACCTAAAAAAGATTTTTGAAAATCTTTATAAAAAATATCAGAAAAATCAATTTTATTAACTTCGAATAATTTTTTTTCATCTATTAAAAAATAATTAATCGCAAATAATGTATAAGTTTGCAGAGTTTTAAATATTAATTTAAAAGACCCTAAGCCCTGTATAAACATGTAGTTTAAAGAATTATTTTTTGAAAATATTTTTTTTAGTTCACTTAAATCTTTAAATTCATTTGTCTTTACATATAAAAAACACCACAATTTATTTTTATTTTTAGTTAAATTATCAAAATTATACCAAGGGCTTGGTATATAATTATTTTTCTTATATGCATGTGCAAATTGAGTGAATATTGCATTATCATACTGTTTGATTTTGTATTTAAAATTTTTTTTTAAAAAAAAAATAAGTCTTGAAATATAAACAATTTCTCTTAATGAAGAATATATATTCTTAATTAAATTTTTAAATTTAAAAATATTATTTGATAACTTTTGAAAATTTCTATTTTTAGTTTTAAAAATAATTTTATTTTTTTTTGTTAAATTTCTTAAAAAAATTATTAGTGATTTATCATTTCCAAAATAGCTAATAATTTTTATATTTTTTTCTAAAATTAAATTTTTAATAGAAAGATAATTAATAACATTATATATCTTGTTTGAATTAAAAGGATTTTTCTCATTAATTAAACTAAGATTGAAGAAATTAAATTTTTTTTCTAAATTAAAATTATTTATTTTATTAAATTTATTTTCTATATTTTTAA
>MDTB01157267.1_pt1 | contig 17134 bp, 19 predicted proteins | sample 811161 | NCBI WGS metagenome assembly MDTB01 (sample SAMN05326650, study PRJNA326480) | marine metagenome | isolation source: seawater | place: Mediterranean Sea | collected 2009
GAGATGGTAGCGGAGGAGACGGCAGCGGAGGTGGCAGCGGAGATGGTAGCGGAGGAGACGGCAGCGGAGGTGGCAGCGGAGGAGGAGGAGACGGCAGCGGAGATGGTAGCGGAGGAGGCGGAGGAGGAAACGACTTCTCGAGTTACGGACCGGCGATCGCCCAGACCATGGGAACTCTTGCGGCCCTGCTCACGAATGCGGGGTTTACGGGCAACGCGATCTCATATGTCAAAAAACTCTACAAAGATGTTGGTCTTGATGGCGTGAAAAATTATATGGCAGGCCTACTGGGGAAAAGCGCGCCGGCACCGGGATCAGGAGGAGGCCCGAGCTCAGGCACGCTGGCAGCGACAGCGATGTCTGCGCTCGCTCTCTCAAAAGCAAGTAACGCCGAGAAGCTCGCCATGGGACTCAAAAATCACGTCGGAACCAACGGATACGAGGACTGGGCCGATATTCACTTCGCATCGTTTGGCATAGGAACGGGTCTCACAGACAATGACTGGGCCGAAATCTTAAGGTCGTAGATAAATATCATAAAAGGCACACTTTAAAACAAACAGCCAGTCAATTATGGACAAACTGAACGAAAACATAGCGCGAATCCTCGACTGCCTCCAAGACATAAACAGAAACATCGCCGCCCTCGGCGACTCAAGGAAAAGACCGCGCCTGGCCATTGAGTCAGATTCAGAAAGCGAGGACGAAGCCCCAGAAGCCCCTACGTGTGTTACAGAAGAGGCGCCCGAAGCCGAAGAGGACGGGGCGCGTTTCTGCATCAAAACCCACTACGACAACCCTGTAATTGTCGTATCAGAAAAACCAAACGGGGCCCGCCTGTACCGCACCCTGCTTCCCGCCAAGCAAGACACTCCCAGTAGCAGCGGCGAGGATGTTTTTGACGTCGTCTATTCTTCCGCCGAACCTCTTCTTGATGAAGAAGAACTTCCGGACGACAGTCAGGGGTTGAGTGACACAGAGTACATTGACGACGGCACAAGAGCAGGATTTCTGAATCCAGCGTCCAATAGGGTGTTTCGGATTCTGCCGCTTTGCGGTGATCGCGACTACAGCGACATCAAGACGAGCTTTATGCTCGAAACACCCGAGGCCCCCGATTTTGTGGAAAAAAAAGCGCAAGTTCTGTGGGGGCTGGAGCACTTGGGAGCCCCCCTCGCATTTGGTTCGCCGTCAAACGTGTCGGCAAGCGATGAAATGCAGCACATGCTTTTGATTGATGTCCAGTGCCAACAAACCACGAGGCTCGCAGCTGCAAAAGAGGGATATCTCTGCGACGCCTGCAATCTTAGGCGCACTATCACACACACATGGGACGGCGGAATCAATCTGGGCAAGAACTGTGCAGAAAAGGTCGACTTTATTGCAAATGCACTTCGCCTTGTTCCAAGAAGCGCTGAAGACACAAGAACTTTTGGCGAAGCGCTCTTTGCAAGATTCATTGCGCATGCAGAAACTTTACTCGCTCTTAAAAGCTCTGATTAAATAGAGTCGAACCGAACAGTGGTACACAGCCACGTGAAAGGTGGGGTACAGCAGCCACACACGCCTTTGTTCCCAAGCGTCTGTACCTCCAAAAAAGGAGACAAGGCCCGAGGCGAAAATGAGAGCAACTGTCGATGCAAGAGACACAAAGTCTCTGCCATCGCGCCCCTTGCGAAACGCGGATCCCAGCATTTCGAAAAGGGAAGCACATGCCAATCCAACTCTCTCCGCAATTGCCACACCGCCGTCCAAATAGACTGCCTGTATATACACCGAAGCACTAATCAGGGCGACAACCTCTGACGCAAGCCTGGCATACGCAACGTAAGGACTTTGAATCGGAGCAAATAGATTCAAAAGCTGGTCCAGCAAAGAACTCCCGTTGCGCCGATCGACTCGATATATACCTTTCCACGCAAAAATACAGAGAACGCCCACTACATTTACGAGAAGGAGAATCCACGTTGGCGTGAACGAATCGGCAGCAAGCTAACATGGAGTTAGAACTCGGAAGAAGTATGAGCGAAAAGGAACACAACTTCACGTACCCAAATAGGAAAACCAAGAAAAAGAAAAAGGGGCTCCATGGCGCCGCGGACCGTGTTGCCCAATGGGACACGCTGCCTTTTGACCTCTGGACCGTTATAATAAATATGCTGGCCGAAGAAAGGTACGACCCGGTCGGCATATGCGCCCTCAGAAAAACATGCAGAACGCTGAGAAGCTACGTCAGCGAGAATGCAAGAGCCCGGAAGGTTTGCGACCTTTACGAGAAACTGTACAGATCGGTATGGATCAAAACACCAAAAGAGGGCCCTGAAGGCTGCTACAAGGTCCGCATGTCTAACATCAAGCCCATCTCGGCACCGGGATCGGCCAGCTCCTCCTGCACCTGGGTGGCCCTCATGCTCCCTTCTTCAATCAACTACAGGATGGTGCTCCCCGATTTTGCGGGGTTTGTAAAATCGGCGGTGCTCCACGAGGGGGTTCTTTACACCCTTGCAGTCCTCTACGAAAGCGAAAGACAGGGCATTAATCTCATAACATTTTGCTTTCGAAGCGGATCGTGCCACCGAATGTGGCCGAGAGCCCTCGTTCCGCGGGACGCCAGCAGTCTTGGCGTCACCCTAGCAGGAGATGTTGTTATAACCTGCCGGGACGGGCAGACTTGGCACTGCAAGCCGAAGGCGTTATAAAGGAAGAGCCTTATCAAATAAAAAACGACAACCATGACGTCTATGGGCCTGCCCATCGCAAGCCAGGGGACTCCCCCCACCGGCGGAACATCAAACTTTGGCCAGCCGGGCGGCGTTGTGCTCGGACAGCCGGCAGGCCAATTCGGCAACGTCCAGGGCACGAGCCCAGCCCAGGGATACCAGAACAGGGTATCGCCCAGATCCAATGTCCGATTTGATATTCAGCCGCAGGTCACCATCGCCGTCAAGCCCATCTTTCCACTTCCGGAGGGCACCAGACGGAAGGATTATCTTCTCACCGTGAGGGTACCCGATTCTCCCAACAACAAGCCACTCGTTACCCTCAGGAAAACAGGACACAAGGGCACCATCATCTGCGGCATTCAACAGGCGAATGCCGCACTCTTTGGACTCCAGGAAAAACTGTACGATGCCGCAGATGGCACTGTTCTGGAGAAAATCATCATGAGCGGACTTGACAGCGAGCCAAATGCCGAGGGACAACTCGTTCTGAATCCCAGAAGCTTTGAAGTGCTCGCGCCCGAATTGCAGCTCGAGAGAATTCACAGAACCCTGGTTCCCTTTGGAGTCTACAACAACAGGGGTACGTTTGATGGCCAAGAAGCCTTCCAACAAATCGAGAACTCGAATGTCGGGAATATCATCGGCGTGAACATCAGCAACTACTGCTTTATGCGAGACATCTGGGGAACAAACCTTAAACAAGGCGACGCGCTCGAGCTCTGGTATCTCTACAACAGAGATGCCAGATTGGACAAAGACCCGTTGTTTGAAATCTTTCCCGTCTCGGGATGTGTCACGACAAGTAACAGGCAGATTGACGTGGACGATTTGGTGAAAACGTATGGATCCACCGGATCCCTCATCACAGCGGCCGACTTCAATAATGTCCTCAGGTACAGACTGGGCCGCGTATGGGCCAAACCCATTCATTCTGGGTTCCAGCGCACCGAAGCTGTCAATATCGTCGCGCACGATGCCGAAGAAAACGCAGAAACAATGTTTGGAAGCATCTCGAACCCCCAAGGCGTCTTCAAAAACATCGAGGTGGAGCTCACGCCTAATGTTATGATATAATTACGTTTAGCGAGAAGAAAAATAAATGCTTTTCTTAGCACCCCCCACACTAGAAGCCGAAATGACACCGTATGCCTGCTCGCCGTCCCGCATCCGACCGTACATGACACAGCCAACGACCGATCCGAGCAAAAAAAAAGCCGCATAGGCCGTAATGAACATGATGGATCCATAGCCGAGCTCGACATCATCAAAGCTATTTTGATTGGCGGCCTGCTGGAGCTCGGTCAGCTTCGTGAGCCCAGGATGCACCAAAGCAAACCAGATGGCGATGGGGACAAGACCAAGACAGCATCCCAGAGCAAAGAGGGCGGCCATGCCTCGCTCGCAGTGGGCGGGAGACGTGTATCCTCCTCCCATGAGGCATATGTCCCAGCGGTGTTTTGGAAACACAAAAGCAAGCGTGAGCCGAAGAGCAGCTGCTACAAACAGAACGGCGCCGACCTGGGCCAGGGCAATCTCCGTGCGCAGGTCGTGTTTCTCCTTGCATGCTAGACCCCCCTCTTTTACCAGCTCTTTGCAGCTTGCAAGCTCGACCCAGTCAAGAACAGCGTCTCGCTTCCCGGGACCCTCTTCGATGGGCGACGCATAGTTCGGCCCATTGCCAGCGGGGAGCTCAAACTCGATTCGGGCCCCCGACGCAGAGTCGGAGAACAATTCTCCGGTGTTAATTAGGCGATCCCTTTTGGAAAATATGGACGAGTCCCAGGCTTCAGACTCGCCTCTTGGTGTGACGCGGGCTTTGCACTCGCCGCCATCCGCGCGCGTTCCGTACTTGTTGTTTGATGTGGCCATGAAATTCCACAGCGACAAATCAAGACACGCCTCTACCATTCCGTCGGCCGCATCTCCGCCGGTCCTCATAGACGTGGTTTGGTAGAGCGGGTTTGCCGATACATCTTCGTAATCTTTACACTGATTAGGACGCACACACGCACGACTCCAGGGCGCATAGTCCATGACCGACACGATTGATGTCACAAAAATGCCCACCAGCGCAATCTCGCACGCCACACGGTAGGTCGTCCCCATGGCACAATTTTTAATGTTCCCACCCTCTAAAGGTTATACGCCAAAATCCTCCAACTCGGACGTACTTACCGCCGCTGCCGGAACAAGGTAGCCCCCCTCGTCCTCGGGAAGGTGTGTTTCCTCTGCCGCCAAGTCATATTCGGCCGCTGCCGGGGAGCCACCATCCTGAGCGAGATCATAGACGGCAGGCGCGTCGTGTGGTTCCTCAGGGGCTCCCAACTCGATGGGGTCGTACAGCCCGGAAGGTTCTTCGTCGTACATGGCGCCATCGCCCTGTGCCCCCGAGTACACATACTGCTCCTGCCCCCCGTCGTACTCAGACTGAATCTCCACCATGGCGGCTGGCTGGAACTGCGGATTTGTGAAGGACACGCCCTCTGCCATAAGCCGAAAACCACTGGCTCCGTCCCCGGTGAGCTGTCTCTTGTCCTCGGGGCGGCGTTTTTTCAGGTACACCCCGAGTGCCACCAAAGCCACAACAACGAGGGGTGCGATGAAATAAACCCCTGCATTGGCCGTGCCGCTTTCACCGCCTCCTCCAGACGATGACCCCGCGGAATCGGCTTGTTGTGCCGGTGCCAAGGGGGGTGCTAGGCGAGTCGGGAAAAAGGTTGGCGGCGCGGTCTCTGCTGTTTGGGTGGGCGCTCTAGTGGGTGCCGTCGTCTCGGGGGGCGCCCAAAGATCGACGATGGCGCCTGTGGCCTCGCACATGATATTATCAGATGGACTAGTCTCGGAACACTTCGTTGCCGGAAAAACATCAGGATTATAGTCGTCGTCGTGTTCAAAGGCGACGCATTCATTTTCCCCATTCCTGACATTTACAGATGCATCAATATGCGCCTGCATAACACACCACGTTGCCAGGCTGGTGTCAACGTCAACGATGGATGTTGAAAAGACTTCGCCGCAGTAGTCATCGTCACCCTTCCAGCCGCGGCGTACCCCCGCAAACTCACCGATAGCAGGACTCATAGATCGGATCGCTTCCGGAATGCGCATCCTAAACACAGAAAACGTATACTCGTCTCCAGAATCTTCATCTACACACCGGTGAATCTCGAGACATCGCGCTTCGATGTTTTGGTGCGAGATGCTGATTGGGTACGCCCCCGTGCAATCGCTCTTTTCGGAATGATACACATACTGATGGAAATCGCTTGCTAGCACACACGCCCCGAGGAGGAGAAGCATTGTTGTGCAGTATTTTACGTAATTTTTAATGATCCTTTATACGGTGCCACATCCCCAGAAGACCACACTAACAAGAATAAAAAACACCAGCGCGCCAAAAACGACGACCAGCGTAGTGTCATAGGCATCGAACGTGCTATGGGAGTGGGCGTGTTTGTGATCGTGATCGTGCTCGATTGCAACGTGGCCGTGGCTCGCACTTGTTTGTCCCGCAGCCGGACACACGCCCGACACAAACTTTTCCTGCATGCTCCTCGACATCACAGCAACACTCTCAGGCGTAATGTCCGTCGGACCCGCAAACCTGCTCATCACACCGTCGACATTTCCTGAAAGGTGGGGCGCACAGAAAAGATGTCCCAGCTCGTGGAGAATGACACTGTAGGTAAGGTCAGGCCCAAGCCCAGAGCGGACAAGCGCAACATTCCAGTCGGGCGAACACGCCGCACATTCCGCAGCCGACCCCAGTATGGAACTTGAGCCGGAAGAGGGCTCCGATGTGACCTCTATCTCAACGAGGTTAATGCAGACGTCCCCGGTGGCAAATTCCCCAGATGCAACACCGTGAAAGGCCGCATAATCATCCCAGAGATCGCCATCCACATGGGCGTACCCCGTCCTAAAAGTCCAAACAACCTCAAAGCCAGCTCCTGACGACGGCCACGGAATCTCCGAGAGGGCTTCGGCCGCCCGCCTTGCTGCCGATAAAAAGGCAGCCGTGCGGTAGTGCACAACGCCGTGGCACACCTGCCGTCCCCCCTCCCGATCACGAGCATTAGTCGTATCCCGTTTCTGCCTCGTGCCGGCTTTCGCCGGTATCGCCGCTGAAATAGCGGGCCGTGTTTCTTTCTGAGGCAAGGAGGCCGCGCTGGCCGCGAATAACGTAATCACGGTAATTAGAAGAAACCTCATTGATCAAAATGCCTTCGGAAAGGGGCCTGTTGTTCAGGTGTGAAAATGTAAAGCCTATCGCCACGAAAAACGATATCACGGAGAAAAGAATTGCAATAAAAAGTGACGACACGAACGGGCTGCGAAGGGCCTTTACAGCTGACATGAGAGTTCACGCAGGTGCATAGAGGCACACAAGGCAGAAACCAAGACAGAGATGGCCCAGGTGTATAAACGACGGTGTCGGTGTCGGTTATACCCCGATCTCCCTTTTTATCGGATTTGACATGGCTTTCAACGGCGGAAACAACTTTACCAACCAACCCTTTACCAACTCGTCCAAGGGCAATGGATACATTCCATTTGGAGAAATTCTCCACAATGCGCAGATTGGCGGAAGAATCGACACCACCAACCCTTCAAGCAACCCCAACCCCGGCGCCGAAAAGTGGTCCGAGTGGTTCGGTACCCCCCCCTATTCGTCGTACCAGCGCGACAACTATGCCGATCTGGGCCACGAGAACTACCAGCTCCCGACCGCCTATATCGGCCGTAATCTTCACATCGAGAAGCTTCTCAACGTCTCCATCGCATCGCAGGACGACTTCTACAGTAAGAACATTCCCCACGATTTGCTGTCCTCGCCGGGTCATTAACACCAAAAACAACAACCCAGCCCGAGTTTTGCTCCCCTGGCGCGTCTTCGACGGCATGAAAATTACCTTCAGCAAGTGGTCCGGCTTCGATCACATGATGGCCCAGGTCCCCGAAGAGGTTCCCGCGCGTAAGCTTTTTTTTTCTTGGCCCTCCACATTTTTGAGTTCGCGTTTTAACCACCGTCCCAAAATCTTGAACAGCGCAAATCCAAACCCGCTTCGAACAGTAAGACTCCTAGATTTTTGTCCCGTTGTGTTCCGTACTCACCTTTCATAATGACAGGGGCGAGGCCTACCAGCAGCGCTGTAAGACACTCTCTCTGCTCGTTCTTCATTTGCCCGATTCTCAACAAGACGACATTTCATGTTTTTAGACGGACTTGCTTTCAAGATGGAGCACGGGTTCCAGCGCACCGAGATGGGCCGCCAGGCATATGCCATGAATCTCGCCATCATCACCCAGGCCGTCCTTCGCACCGTGTACGCCCGCATCATGCAGATCCTCGTCGGCAACAGGAACTGGCTTTCCGTTCTGGCCGCCAAAAACTTTCCCTCTGCCGCCGTCCAGGCGAGGGAAATTAGCAAGGCCAGCGTCAACTCGTTTGGGTGCATCCAGAAAAACACACACGGCCTTGATCTGCTCATGAACAACATCCTCCGCCTCTTCCACGACCGCATGCTCGCTGCCCCCGACGCCGTTGTCATTCCCCACGGTGTCATGGCCTACCTCTCCACCTGCAAGCCCGAATCCAAGATCTATGCCCTCTGCGGCGCCCTTGCCGAGCGCCTCGGCATCAAGTCCGAGCGCGAGCTCATCACGAATGTCTACGGAGATTCGTACAGTGTCTTCGAGCACCGCCCGATGAATGTCGCGAATGATACCGCCAACGAAGTCAATATGCTCGCCCGCGACCGCGAAGTCGGAAACTACTGGAAGATCTTTCGCAACAGCTACGGCTCCCCCTTCAGCACCCCGTCTGCTCCCGACGGCCAGCCCAGCGCTATCAGAATCATCGATCACGACAGGCAGCGCTGGGTTACCATCACGCTTGCCGAGGCCCTCAGTCACAGCGAGGCTTTTGATGTCAACGGAAACATCAACGAAGACGGTCCTCTTGCCAGATTCCTCAAGGGGCCCAATGCTGTTGACGGAACTTCCGGGTATCAAGACATGCCGACCTACACCGTGGGGGCGCGCACAGATAAATTTGTGAGAGAAGAGAAGAACAGATACGAGTCTGCCGAAAAAAAAGGCAAATTCACTTTTGCCATGCTTGGAAAACAAAATCTCCTGCCCAAAACCGTCAGTATGGCCATTCGGTCCATGCACGCGGCTGCCAGGCGACTCGGGGACATCCGGGACGACGGTGGAAGCACCACCCTTCCCAAAGGATTCAAAGAGAGACTCACAGGAGCCATAAACGCTCTGAAAGAGACCGCTCCCACTGCTCCGGCTTCGATGACAGCCACTTCGACCACTGGCCCCGGCCGCGACATGTCAGCATTGAAGGCAGAAATCGCATCCAGTTTCCTATCTGCATCTGGCATCCGACTTTCCAAAGGTGAAAAGATTCTGATTGCGCCTAAACTTGAGACTATTTCTGGGGGACTTGCCGGACGCAAGCAACCCTGTTATCTCTTCGTCAGTGATGGTATAACGGAGAGATATTTCAGCGGAGAAGTAAACTCGGATGGCACCATATCGAACTTAAACCCGGCCACGAGGGAAGATACAAAGAATAAAATAGAAGCAGCATTCGCTACCGAAAATTTCAACGAAGTCGTTATCTCTGGTACTGTCGGTGCGGTGGCCACAAAATCCAGCGTGGCCAGTGCTGTTTCGGCAAACATCGGAAGTTTTGTCGACGACATTGCCAAGGGCGACAAGGAAAAAGCAGAGAGCATCAGTTTGGCATTGGCGGACGTGATGCAAAAAACAAACAAGTTCAGCAAGACCATCAAGAAGCTCCAGGCCTCAAACAATATCGACGACACGGACACCTCCGCCCTCAAGGCCGCCGCAGATGCTGCGTCGCAAGAATTCCTCAAAGAAGCAAAGAAGGCCTGGAAAGACATCACCAGCATTGCCGCGGAACAGGGTTCCTCGCTCGGAGGCGGCTACGACGAAATCACCGTGGGCGACACGTCCGACCAGAGGAGCGCATCCAAGGGCGATGCGTACAGGATCTGGGCCGGCACGGATGCTCCCATTGGTGCCGACATGGCCGGAACATCAAAAAGGGGCGGTCATTACGGCAGAGGAGGAGACAAATTTGATGGGGCTGCCGGGGACGATCTGGAATTTTATCTGGGCCTTCCTCTCACGCTCCAGGCCATCGAAGTGCTGGATTCGTTTGGCATCGTCACCCCTTTCGGTGCCATCGTCTTCCGCCCTTTCCAGAGCTTCAACATGGGCTCAGCCGTGATTATGAAGGCCGGCAATGACACCGGGTTTACCTGCGTCGGCAATTCGGACTTCCAGCTCGGCGACTCAGTTACTAACAAGACTCATTTGGGACATTTCACGTTTTGTGAGCTTCTATTCGCCTGGTTCCTCAGCAAAAGCAAATACTCATACCCCGCCCAAACCATACCTCTCAGACTTCGAACCTGTCGTGCACGTAAGTCCCATGTTTGCCCCCCTACCCCAACATCTCTGACCAACCACACAAAAAAAGGAACCGAACCACATCATGATTGCGCGCGATGTCGCCTTTATGGGCTACAACGGCGGCGCCGGCGCGCGCTGGTTCAACAGCTGGAGCGATGCCGGAACCAGTGTTCTCATCAACGGCGGCGTTCGCCCCAGCCTTCTCTGTGCCATCGCTTTTGCGCATGAAAACGACCAAAACACCGCCATGGACCCCATGAGCATCAGCGGTTTTTTTGCAGAGGGAAGCATCCTCCAGAATCTCGAAGACACCGTGAGCAGGTCCCAAGGGGGAAGGAACAACTTGGTCGGCCCCCTTGCACACTATGACATGGCAAAATACTACGACGAGGAGCTGGTCAAGAACCTTGGATCGAATAACATGGACGATGACACGAATTCGGCCACGGATGCGGCGTTCCATGGCACAGGCACCAACTATGTGTGCTACCAAGGGCTTCAGTGCGAAGTCGACACCGACGGCCGCTGGTCCAAGTGGACCACCAACACCGGACATCTCGGCGACGCGGAGACCACCGATTCCTCGCTTGCCTGGTCTGGCCACCTTGCCTTCAAGACGTCTGTGAACTATCACGTCGGCGGAAACTCGATTTCCCTGTCTTCGAAGACCACCTAAGTGATAATGATAATGTTTGTTGTTTGTTCTCCTTTTTATTAAAACGAAAGCTTCATGATACTGGCCCCGACCTGGACGTTTTTGGTGAAGAGCTCGCCGCCGTTTTTTTCCTCGGCCACGCTGCTGGGAACGTCGGTGCGAGGCCTCTGCAGATTGAAAAGGCCGGTATCTTGGGAGGCGCCCACATCGGCGGAGATATCTTCACTCGTGCTCATCATATCGCCGAGGCCGCTGAGAACTCTCCCGGGAGCATTGACGACAGAGCTAAAAAGACTCCTGGCCTCGCCAGAAAACGATTTGTAGTTGGCCCTGGTTTTGGCATCGGCGTCGTTGGTGGCCGCCCTGAGCTTAGCATAGAAACCATCCTTGGAGATACCGCCCGGGCTGTTCATCTCGGAGTGGACGACAGCAGAAACGATGATGTAGGAAAAGAGAACGAGGCCACTGACAGCCGCGATAATAATGGACAGAATAAACACGGCAAGGGTTGCAGAAGGGGCATCGTCGATGTCGTCCTTGATGTACTTCTGGGCGACATTGAAGGTGAAAAAGGCCTGAACGGAGCTGAAGCAGTCGTCCGCGCGCTGCTTGTAATCCTCCTCATCGCTGCCCGAAGTGGCGGCAACCTTTTTGGAGACCATGTCAATGTTCATGCCGTGGTCTTTGTCGTTGTAGTGCACATGAGCAAGGCTCGCGTACACAGCAAGGATGACGGAAAAAGTGTGCACGGCTGCCATGAGAAGACCGTGGGAGAGCATGTTGAACATGTGCCTCTTGGGCAGCTTTCCCTGGATAAGCTTGTCGTCGGGGCAGAGGCTGGGGTGGAGCATGCCGGCGAGGTGGTTCATGAGCTCCTGAGAAGAAGCGAAAAATCCCTTGTGGTTAAAAGCCTTTTCCCAGACAAGATACGCGGTAAGAAGAGAGACGATGGTCCAGGAAAGAACCTGGGTCCAGTAGAGGTATCCGGTAACGTAGCCGCCGTTGGTGAGAGAGTCTTCGGTCCCGACGCAGATGTGGATGTCCTCGAGGGGATCGCTGTCCGAGTCAAAGCGAATGCACAGGTCGCTGAGCGTCTGCGTGACCTCGACTTTACCTGAGTTCGTAAACTTTCCGTTCATCAACGTACAGGCCTCGTCGAAATCATTTACATTATCACCAGAAAGAACACCCGCAAGAGTGGCGCCGTCCTGTGCCGAGCCAAAACCGTTGAGCTGATCTGCCGTTTTGCACATCTTCGAGTAGTACGTATCTTCGGTATGATCCGAGCAAGAGTCAATCTTAAAATCGTGCCACGAAAAGGACCTGCGGCCGGACGTGTCCCATCCCACGAGGAAGAGCGGGATAATGAGAGCAAGGAGGGAGTACTTGAGAATTTCGGATCCCCACTTCCAAGTGAAGACAACGGGTTTACTGAGATCCATGACCATGGTGTTTTTTGGAGGTATTGATAATCGACAAAGCTACACGCTCGGCTGTATTTGATAGTCTGATTGCGACCCCATTTATATCCCATGGGCGCGAGCGCAGAATATGAGAAAAGGCGCAATGTGGAAAAGCGTGCGGGGTCCCAGATTTATCATGTCTAGAAAAAGGAAAGAGGAGCGCTCGCTGCTTATCCAGCGGGGGAATGACACAGAAAACGGAGACCACGAGTACCTGGACGAAACCGTTTCACCCAGAGGTTCTGATATCAACGAGCTTGACACCGAGAAGCGATGGCGCACCGTGAAGATAGGAGAGCCCACCCACATCATAGAAATTGGCGAAGGAAGCCCCAACCTTCCCGAAACTATCTGCGTTTTTCCCAAGGGAATACATCTCATCCTGGCCTCGAATCCGAGTAAGAACCGGTGTGATCCGCGTTTGTTGTCCCACAGCTTACGGCCCGCGAACAGACCATTTTGATGTAGAGCTCCGCTTTTTCATTCCCTTCCACGGTGACGGATCTCCGGTCAGAGTTGTCATACCGTCTCTCGGAACAGTACAAGGTCGAGACATCAGTCCCGAGCCGTCAAAGGCAACCCCGCGATCGGAAGACTGGTGCCGAGAGTACGGCGTCATATCAAAAGAGCTCTTAAGACAGGGAATCGTCGAGGAGCGGGAAGATGGCACCATGGTCGTGTACCGAAAATTCAGACACACGCCCGACAGGCTGACACCGTTTGGGCTCTGGACCGATCGCAACCCGGACGTCCATAGCACGAGCGGACTTACCATCTTCACCAAAAAAGAATACGACGAACTGGAGCGCCTTTGCTGCGGAACCCCGTGCTCCGAACTCGTTGTAAAGGCCTTCCCGCTTCTTTCGCATCGTGCCGAGGATGCCACAACAGGCGAGGCGAGTGTCGATATTCACCTCTTTTGTCCCGCCGTGCTGTCGAGTCCGGGGCCGCCGTCGGCACCTCCCGAGAGCAACAGCAACGAAGATGCAGTCAAAAAGGATGCGCACCTCATAATGCTGGATCCGGATATGTACAGCACTTCTACCACCAGCATTTAATAAAGGGCCTGTGTCGCCTACCAAAGTAAATTTATTCAAAACATCCCAGAAGCACCTCGCCTTTTCTCGAACACACGTAACCCCGCCACTCACTGCCGGTTCGACACACACCAAGGGGGTCATCGCTGCGCATTTCAAATCCAGCGGGACAGTCTCCTCTCGGTGCCACGGCGTGCTTTGCGGTCCCGAGATCCCGCCTTGCAAACTCTGGAACAAGCCTAGATGCCATCCAGCCCCGTGCCTCCGGACCCAGCTGGATCGAGGCGGGATGCGCCCCGTTCCCGGTGTAGACACGCCTCCCCGTCACTCCGAATCCGCTCCACCCCGAGTTCCACGGAGCATCCGTTATAAACAGCTGGATATTTACAAGAGCAAAGAAAAGCGTCGCCGCGTCAAGAAAGCCCAGAGACAGAGAAGTCATGCCCAGCCCAGAAGACAACAGGGCGACCGTTATTACGTGTGTGGTTGCCTTGTGTGTTATAGCCCTTTTTTTCAGTGCGGTCCTCTTTGACAGAGATTTTTCGGACGAGGACAAGTACTGCAATTCCCACATCTGCACAGAAATCATAAGCATTTCTTCCGTATCATTTGGCGTCCTCTCGGTCGGGAATCCGGTGTCGGTAGGCGTCATTAGCCTTTCGAGTTTTATCGCAGTTGGAATTCTTCCCATAGCCCCGATCGCAATAGTAAGTTCTCCATGCCCCATCCAGAAGACAGCTGCGCTCTAACCCATTGCAACCAAAAAGGGTGTTGTTCCCATAGGCATTATCGCAAAAGGATATCAGTACCTCAATGCGTTTTCACCCGAGCACGAAGACTAGACGAGGTCCGACTCCAAAGGCCAGGCGTATATTAAAGACCTTTACGACGAAAATAAAAACAAATGTGTGACTGGTTGACCCTTGCGTTTGCCGCGGGATTTTCCTTCTGCTCGGCCGGGCGATTCGAGAGCGGCTGCACGCCAGAGCAGACAGATGGGGTATATCTCGGCATGGCAAAACACCTACAACTCTCCCTCGTCCCCGGAGAGCACTACTATCTCCTTACAGACGCCAGAAGTCCCAAACACCCGAGCTTGTTTTCCCTCAGCGGCGGCCGATTCATTTCGAATCTGAGTACACCTATCAATGAGCTCGGGGGCTCTTTCGATCCATGGAGCGCAAGTGCCTTTCTAACGGTCGGAACATTTGAAGCCACCGCGGAAAAAGTCGTCGTGACGCTCCCCGACGCGGGAAGGCACGAACAAGAGCGCGCTGCCGTGTGCCCCAAAACGGCGCCGTCAAATCACCGCCCAACGTGGCTGTCGCTTCTGACCCTTCCATCGGACAGAACCAAGGCAAAGCTCTTCTCCAAAACACTAGTCTATCCCACCTTGCCAATACCAATCGGAGCTCTTGTGCTGGCCTACCTACAAAAGGATTTGACGTACCGGAATTTTCTTGTGATACTATTTTACACGGACGGAATTTGGTGGCTCACAAATTCCATCTCCAGTTCAGAATTATCCGGAGTCTCCGAGGACGTTTACCTCCCGTTATTGCTCTCCCTGGCCGGTTTTTTTCTTGCGGCCCTCTTTTCTAAAACATCGCTTCACCTGAACCTCTTTGTCCTTTTGGGGGTTGCCGTCGTGGCGCTTTTGACGAGCCCCTTTTATTACACCCCGCTAGCTCTTGTTGTTTCACCAATCTGGTTTGAATCGCCTGGTCCATCAAACGTCAAACCATGCCGAGAAAGAAAGTAAGCTGCAGGGCTGCCGCTCTTTGCTGGACTATAAAAAACGTCGAAGACAGCATCACGCTGTGTCTCAAGGCGCATCAAAGCAAGGTCAAGGCCAAACTCATCAAGAGCGCGACAAACAGAAAACGGGTCTTGCTGAAAACAGCCTTTGCGGCGCTTAAGGATAACGCCAAAAAGAAGGCGACGGCCACAAAGAAGTGATGTTTTTATTTTCATGTCTCATTAAAAGTATTTTGGTGTGTTATTCAATAGCCACATGCCTGGAGAAGGTCGCTCTCGTACTTTTGGGACTGAACGTCTCCCGCAGAAGAGGTGGGAGCTCGGCCAATGATAGTCATGATGAACTTGGGGAAGCGGATGTTGTTGTAGGAAACATCCGACTGGAACATGGCTGTTTTCCTGCTGTCCTTGGAGTTTTCGATCTTGACATCGACATAGAAGCTCTTGGACGAGCCAACATGAGCGAGGAACGCGTTGTTGGCATCGTACACCTTCTGGTCGTCGGCATTCTGACCAGACGTAGGGAGGTGAACGCAGCGCGGCACCCTCTTCTCGGATTGAACAGGCTCGTCGGTTTCGTCGTCCGAGTCGTCAACGATGTCCTCGGAAAGACCGTTGTTGCCTTTCCTCTTTTTCTTGGATGCGCCCCCGTCCTCAGAGTCGGAAGATCGCTTGGAAACCTCGACAAAGGCGTTGATGGGATACGCCTCTGGGACGCGTTCGTTCTCGAGAAGCTGCGAGCCAAAAGACGATTTGTCTTTCTTCCAGTCCTTGCCGGGCTCGACGTTGCCGAGAACGAACGTCCCCTTTTTTCCCCACGTCGGACAGGTCGCATGGGACTTGCTGCTGATGATGAAGCGACCGGTGTCCTGGACCTGGACAACCTTGCTGAACTTCTTGTAGCCCCTCACCTTCTCAGGCGAGGTGAACTGGGAGCGGAGGAGATCGTCGATAACAAAAAGCTCATTCTCGTCGCCATTTTTTGCGGCCTCGAGAAGCTTCTCGATAAAAGCATCCTCGAGCTTAGTGTAGGGCTCGAGTCCCTCGGGGCCCAAAGACTCGATCTGGACCTTGTGCTGGGCATCGGAAGGGCCGTTGCATCCGTACTTCTCGTGGCAAAAAAGCCTAGAATGCGGCTCCGCCATTTGCTGAGGCGTGTACGAACCGATGTGATTTCCAGATGCCGTGAGGACGGACGAGCTGAGCAGCCAGGTTCCGAGAAGAACATGCTGAGGGACCTCGCCGTCACTATTCTCAAAGTAGATTCTTCCCTTCGACGCTTTAGAAACAGGAATGAACTTTCGCTGCTCCTGGCTCCACTTGATTGCAGGTGCAAAGACCGGCTTGAGGTTGGCGATGTGGTCGGGATTTTGAGACCTCAGCTTGGCGGCCTTGGTGGCCTCCTCGTATGTCATGACGGGAACGTCCGAGGGCTTGACCATTTTTGCTCTCAATTTTGTTCTTGATCTTATTTACCACCTCCTGTGCGGCGTTTATACAAGAATGAATGCCCCAATTTCAGAATACATAACATATAAACGCCAGCGACCGACCTCTGGATGTAAGAACCAACCGGCGATGCCCAGAGGATTTCAGGAATCCCTCTCCTTCTGCGAATCCAGAGCATCCAGGCTCGGACTGCCGATCTCGTGCGGCTTCAACATAGAGCAGGCTTCAAGGGGTGCAGACGAAAAGGGCTATGGCAGCGACCGTGTTCTATTCTGCATTGGCGTGCCACCCAAAGACCACAGCACACCCACCGTCTCTCTCATACATTGCTATGCCAAAAACAAGAAAGCGATGTGGGAGTATTGCAAAAAACAGGGCGCCGAGCCTCAGGAGCCCTACACGTTTGACGCAAACCTCTTTGCCATGTGCGTCCACATAGACCACCAGGCCAACAAGCTCTACTTCGATCTCGATGCCCCGGACATCCAGCCCGACACCCTTGAGGCCTGGGCCATGGAACTCATGGATGCGGCCATCAAATACGCCAGCGACACCGGCTGGATAACGGCAAGCGTTCTAGACCCAGGCCTC
>MDTB01095956.1_pt1 | contig 17131 bp, 18 predicted proteins | sample 811161 | NCBI WGS metagenome assembly MDTB01 (sample SAMN05326650, study PRJNA326480) | marine metagenome | isolation source: seawater | place: Mediterranean Sea | collected 2009
ATTATGTTGATGTGTTTGTTTGGGTTTAGTGTTATGAAATCAAGCGAACGTAAGGTAGTTGCTGTAAATTGGTTTATGTACAATCTAAACCCTCATTGGCATGATAATATATTTATTGAGAGCTGATGAATTGTTAGAGGATATTAAACAGCCAGAATCAGAATTATTTAGTTGGAGAACAACGTTGTCAGAAGATATAACATCTATAACCTCAATCAAATAAGTTAAGTTAAAACCAATGTCCATCTGATCACCCGTATAACTACAGGAAATACTGTCTTCACCCTCTTCTCGTGAAGGATTGTTAGTCGACAGCTTGGTCTCAGATTTGGATAGAGATAGTTTAACGCCTTTAAACTGTTCGTTAGAAAGAATAGACATTCTTTGGAGAGCAAGTTTTAGCTCATCTTTTTTTACATCTAATTTGTGGGGGAGCGATTCAGGAAAGACTTTTTTGTAATCTGGGTAATTTCCCTCTATTAACTTACTTTTAATCATATATTGGTCAATTTTCATGTAGAAGTCCGTTTTACTTATACTAAAATCTACTAAAAGATCTTTATTGTCTTTAAATGACGTTAAAATTCTTTTTATTTCAGTTATGCATTTTCTGGGTATTATGCAGCTTGTTATGTCTCCAGGATTAGACTGATCACAAGCGGACATAGACAATCTGTGCCCATCTGTTGCTACCACTGTTATTCTACTATCAGTCACTTCAAAAAATAAACCGTTAAGAAAATGTCTTGCATCTTGCACAGCCATTGAAAAAGCAGTTTGACTTATTAATGTCTCTAGCATATCTGCGGATATTTTATGCTCGTAAGTTGTTTCATTCTCTTGGTACGGAAAGTCGCTGCCTGGTAAAGTTGCTAGTACAAACCTGCTTTTACCAGATTTAATCGTTGCTTTGTTGTCCCCTAAATCTATAGCTACTTCATCTGAACCAGGTAAAGATTTTAATATGTCTAAAAATTTCCTGGTAGGCAGGGTTGTGTTAATTACCTCGTCACTCCTAAAGTCAACATTCGTAGATATTTCAACCTCAAGATCACTGGCAACGAGCCTCAAAACACCGGCCCTAGTTGTAAGAAGCACGTTACCCAATATAGGCATGGTCTGTTTTTTCTCAGAGACACCCACAATATTTTTTAAAGGCTCTATTAATTTTTCCCTATCTATTTTAATAATCATATATTTAAATTATATATTATTTTTATTATTAAGTTTTGCTATTTTTTAACGAGCATAAGTTATTTAGAGCTTTCCCTGTTGACGGACATATAATTTGAGTCTGCTCTCTGCTTGGTCACGAGTTAATAAACTGTTGATAATTTCATCTCTTGATTTAGTTAACAACTTATTAACACTAATTGTTTAGTATGTGGAGTATGTTTTGGTAATCTTTGGAAATTGATGAAGAGCTTGTCTTTAGCGCATTTATCTTCTTGCAAGCATGTAAAACAGTTGTGTGGTCTCTTCCACCAAACGCATCCCCTATACTTGGTAAGCTGTGGCTTGTTAGATCCTTTGACATAGCCATTGCTATATGTCTTGGCATTGTTATTTTTCTATCTCTCTTCGATGATAAAATATCACTAACTCTTATTTTGTAGTATTCCGCCACTACTTTTTGAATTTGCTCTATAGTCATCAAGCGTTCTTGTAGGGATATTAAATCTTTGAGTGTTTCTTTTACAAAAGATAGAGTGATGTCAGCTCTTCTAAAATGAGCTGTTGCCAACACTCTTCTTAAGCTTCCTTCCAACTCTCTTACGTTTGAATAAACATTTTTCGCAAGGAAGTATGCGACTTCTTCAGGAATTCTTTCGCCCGATTGTTCTGCCTTGCTGTGTAAGATTGCCATCCTCGTTTCTAGATCAGGTGGATCAATTGTTACGTTCATCCCCCAAACCAGCCGTGACTTAATCCTTTCTTCCAAACCAGTTATCTCTTTAGGATATTTATCAGATGTTAGAACAACTTGTTTTTTATATTCAAACAATGTGTTGAATGTGTGGAAGAATTCTTCTTGAGATCTCTCTTTGTTGGCAAAAAACTGAATATCATCCAACAACAACGCATCTACTGACCTATAAAACGCCTTAAACTCTTCAATCTTATTTTGTCTCAGAGCTGTCACCATATTTTGAACAAATTTCTCTGAGTGCAAATATACAACTTTCTTATTTTTCTCATTGGCAAGGATTTCATTGCCGATCGAGTGCAACAAATGTGTCTTTCCAAGACCAACACCGCCATATATGTATAAAGGGTTGTATTGTCCGAGTTTCGATACAACTGATACACATGCAGCTTTAGCCAGTTGATTGGACTTTCCTTCAACAAAGTTTGAAAATACAAGCTCTTTGTTTAAATTACTGATGATATCTTTGGTTCCGCGTTCCTGCACACACGCTTCTTTTTTAATTTCTGATTCTTGAAGACTTAGGTTGATTATATTAACTGTTTCTTCACTTTGATTATAAACAGTCTCTTTTATTATTTTTAGATAGTCTGTCTCTACAGCGTCTTTAATAAATTTATTTGGTGCCACAATAGAAAGTATATTTTGTTCTAGCTTAACTTCTAAAGGATGTAGCCACGTTTTCATTTGTTTTTCTGAAAGACGGTCGCTTATATCCTTTAGGCATTTGTCCCAAAGAGTAGTTATGTTCATAAGTTCTTTACCTAAATGCCTAATATGTCATAAAAAAAACTAAAATTATATATTGACAAAGAAATATATAATTTGCAGTATACTAATCATTATGAAACGAACATTTCAACCAAGTAATTTGAAACGTAAACGCAAGCACGGATTTAGGTCTAGAATGAGCACAGTTGCAGGCAGAGCCGTGCTAAGCGCAAGACGCGCTAAGAGAAGAGCTGTTCTTTGTCCATAAACAATGTTGTTGTAAACAGCATGTTTCTTAAAATCAATTCTCAAACCTTAAAAACTTTCAATAACAAGCCTATTTATAAATCTAAACTGCTCAAATTATATGCTATACCTAATTCAATAGACCAGCCTAGGCTCGCAATTCAAATTACAAAGAAAGCCATTCGTCTCGCTGTAACAAGAAACATGGTTAGAAGAAAAATTAAAGAAGATTTTCGCGTCAACTCTACCATGTTAGACAAACAGGATTATCTTCTGATCATTTCTTCAAAAATATCTACTGCAAAACACGAAATAAGTGATATTCTTATGCAAGAATGGAAACAATCACTAAAATCATTAGAGAAATACCCGTAGCTTTTATCATGCTTTATAGGCTTTTATTGTCTCCAATGCTAGGCCCGAGATGCAGGTTTACGCCTTCTTGTTCAGAGTATGCTATAGAATCTATCAGGACCCATGGTGTTTTTAAAGGAGCTATATATGCTGTAAAAAGAATAGTTAGCTGTAGACCTGGCGGCAAACATGGCTATGATCCAGTTCCTAGGATTAATAACAAAAGATGAACAACAGACTATTTTTATATAGCGGCCTATTTCTGGTGCTAATATTACTGTATGACTCCTGGCACAATAGGTTAGGACAAAACGTTGTTACACAAAAGAGCATACCAGAAACCATTCAAGAATCTGGACAGATAAAATCTGAGCCTTCGTCACAGCCAAATGTTGAACTACCGGAGAAGAAGGATGGTTATGTCGACAGCATTCTTGTTGTAACCGATACGCTAGAGTTAAAAATTAGTTTAGCTGATGGTTCTGTAATATCGTCCAAGCTACTAAAGTATCCTGAGAATTTTGGGTCTGAAGACATAAAAGTTCAACTATTAGATGATTCGAATCAGGCATATGTTGCCAGGGTAGGCCTACAAAGCAAAAGCGCTACTCAGCCACAAAAATTTCGATCATCTAAGAGAGAATATCTCTTAGGCAACAGAGACAATATGACGGTTGAGATAAACGGAGAAACAAATGAGGGCGTCAAGATTACTAAGAAATATTTATTTGAAAGAGGTAGTCACCTAATTAATATTTCTCAGGTTGTACAAAATGCTTCTAATGCAGAAACAAACTGGAGACAATATTACACGCTAGAGCGCGGTGATGAGCAAAGTTCTAATGCTATGCTGTACACATATACGGGCGCTGCCTTTTATGACGAAGATGAAAAATTTAGCAAAATCTCTTTCTCAGATATAGAAGACAATGATTTCTTAAGAACAACCGCTAATAGCTGGATCAGCATGATAGAACATTATTTTTTTACAGCTTGGCTGCCAAGTAAAAATGAAAAGCAAACTATATATACAAGGTTTTCTGATGCCGGCCCAGATAAATCTTATCTAATCGGTTCCGTTGGTAATTATAAAAATCTTCCTACAGGCTCCAAGAAGGTCTTTGAAAGCAGATTATATGTCGGACCAAAAAATCAGGCTGAAATAAAGGATCTAGCGCCAGGACTGGATCTAACAGTCGACTATGGAATGTTGACATTTTTAGCAGCACCTCTTTTTTGGGTATTAGACAAAATATATTTCCTTTTTGGAAACTGGGGTTGGTCTATAATTGCTCTGACGTTTATTATTAAATTGTTATTTTTCAGACTTTCAGAAACCAGTTATAAATCTATGGCAAAAATGAAAAAACTTACTCCCAGGATGACTGCTCTTAAAGAAAGATATGGCGAGGACAGGAAAAAGTTTAGTGAAGCATTGATGAAAATTTATAAAGAAGAAAAAGTTAACCCGCTTGGCGGCTGTTTACCTATCCTTATACAAATTCCAGTTTTTATTGCTCTTTACTGGGTAATTATTGAAAGCGTTGAAATGAGGCATGCTCCTTTTGCTGGATGGATACTTGATTTATCTAGCGCAGACCCTTTTTACATTCTGCCAATTTTGATGGGCATATCTATGTATATTCAACAGAAGCTTAACCCGCCACCTACTGATGCTATGCAGCAAAAAATATTTCTGGCACTACCTTTTATTTTTACATTTTTATTCGCCACCTTTCCTTCAGGACTTGTACTTTATTGGTTAACTAACAATGTTCTTTCAATAGCGCAGCAGTATGTTATCAATAAAAGAACGCTAGCTTAGAATGAATCCATCAAGTACCATAGCGGCACTTTCAACAGCATACGGGAAATCTGCTATAGGAATAATTAGGGTTTCCGGTAAAAATGTTTTGGCTATTATTAGATCTTTTCTGTCACACACACTCTTGCCTAGGGTAGCCACTAATACAGTCTTTATTGATAATAGTGGAAATGAAATAGATGATGTAATTGCGATATATTATAAGGCCCCAAATTCTTATACTGGCGAAGACATGCTAGAAATTCAATGCCATGGCAACCCTGTAATACTAGATCACGTTCTGTCTGTAATTTGTCGTAAATATGCAACCCACTCAAAACCGGGTGAATTTACTGAAAGAGCTTTCCTCAATAACAAAATTGACCTTGCACAAGCTGAAGCAATTGCAGATATCATCAACGCTTCTAACATTAATGCATCAAAAGCCGCCCTTATTTCATTGCAAGGATCTTTTTCAACAAAAATTGAATCAATAAACAGCGACCTTATTTCATTACGGGCTTATATTGAAGCTTCCATTAATTTCCCGGAAGACAACTCTCCAGATGTTTACTCAAAAAGTATATCAGACAAAATCGATGCCCTTTTGATAGGCCTGTCTGTTATAACTGAATCTGTAGATAAAGGAATAGCGATGAATCAAAAACCCGTTATATCAATTGTGGGTAAACCTAATGTGGGCAAATCGTCTTTGGCAAATATTTTAGCTGGAGAGCAAAGATCTATTGTTTCTGATAATCCTGGAACAACCAGAGATTCTATACCGCATGATATTTATTTAGATAAAACAAATATTACACTTATTGATACAGCGGGTATTAGGCACACTGACAACTCAATTGAGTCAGCGGGAATTACCATGACAAAAGAGGCAATTAACAGATCCTCGCTAACTTTGTATTTAATAGATGAGACGGTTGGTTTTGATGATACCGATCTTGCTATCATTCAAAACAACAATATTGATAATTATTGGCTGGTAGTGAATAAGATTGACCTTTCAGATAACCCAAAACCATCTATATCAAATAATACAAATAAAACGATACGTATATCCGTGTTGGAAAAAATAGGCATAGACCTTCTCGTCCAAGAGCTATCAAGCGCATTAATTCCCAATGATCAGACAGTTGGAACAGCTAGAGCAAGACATCTCGGGTTGCTCAATAATGTAACAGAACATCTTTACTTGTCGAAAAAATACAATGATAATCATCAGATAGATCTAGTTGCTGAAGAACTAAGGATAGCTCATCAGGATATGCTTAGAATTAAAGGCGGAGATATTAACGAAGACCTTCTAGATAAAATTTTTTCTGAATTTTGCATAGGTAAGTAATATGAATATGTTTGATGTAATCGTGATTGGTGGTGGCCATGCCGGATGTGAAGCCGCACATGCCTCAGCTAGACTAAAAAGCAAAGTGGCCTTAATCACTTTAAAAAAAGATGGAATTGGCCAAATGAGTTGCAACCCTGCAATCGGAGGTATTGGCAAATCACATTTAGCAAGAGAGATTGATGCCTTGGATGGCTTGATGTCCAAAATTGCTGACCATTCAGCTCTTCAAAGAAGAAAGCTTAATGCCAGAAAAGGGCCAGCAGTTCAAGCAACACGAATACAAACATGCAGGGATACTTACAAGAAGAAAATGCAAGAGGCAATTTTTTCTCATCAGAATATAACAGTCATTGAGGCAATGGTTTCTAGTTTAATAGTTAAAGACAATGTAGTGCAAGGAGTTAAGATTGATTCAGATAATAAAGAAGTCTTTGCTAAGTCTGTAGTTCTTACGACGGGAACATTTCTTGGAGGGAAAATTCACATAGGCCAGAAATCATTTTCATCAGGCAGAGTTGGCGATAGAGCTTCTACACAACTAGAGAAATTTTTTAAAACAAATGGGTTTAAGATTGGGCGCTTAAAAACAGGCACTCCACCACGCTTGCTTAAATCATCTATTGATTTCAGTAAATTACAAGAACAGCCTAGCGATAGCGATAAACCAAACCTTTCATATTTGCATGATCAATATGGGATGCAAGCTGACATAATAAATGAAATACCATGTCATATTACCTATACAAACACAGAAACACATAAAATTATAAAAGAAACTCAGTCCCTCTCCCCACTTTTTAATGGCTCTATTAAATCAGCAGGCCCAAGGTACTGTCCATCTATTGAAGATAAAGTTCATAGATTTTATGATAAAGAGTCGCATCAAATTTTTCTTGAACCTGAAACACTATCTGATGAGGAAATATATCCTAATGGCCTGTCTACATGCTTGCCGGAACACATACAACTAAAATTTTTGCGTACAATGCAGGGTCTAGAAAATTGTAAGATTACTCAACCTGGATATGCAATAGAATATAGCTACTTTGACCCAAGAGGATTAACAAAGAATTTGGAGACAAAAAAAATTGCTCGATTATTTTTTGCGGGTCAGATCAATGGAACGACTGGCTATGAAGAAGCAGCTGCGCAGGGAATCATAGCTGGAATCAATGCTGCAAGACTTTCTATAGACGAAGACATGTGGTGTCCAGAAAGAGACAAAGCATATATCGGTGTGATGATAGATGACTTAATCACCCTCGGCGTTAATGAACCTTACAGAATGTTCACAAGTAGGGCTGAGCACAGACTAAGATTAAGAGAAGATAATGCTGATCAAAGACTAACAGAAGTTGGGCATAGCATTGGTGTTGTTTCTACAACCAGGCTAGAAATGCTTACTTTCAAGAATGATAAAATTAAGTCTGAAAGTAATAGGCTAGAGAATATTAAAATATATCCATCAACGAGCGATTCTAAAATTATAGAAAAAAAATTCAATCTGTGTATAAAAAACCCTCGATCACTCAAAGAACTACTAAAAATGTCTGACATAACATATTCTGATATTCAGTCTTTGAATGTCTTTGGTAAAACCATGAACTCTGACATAGGACATCTAGTAGCAATTCAAGAAAGATATTCAGGGTATCTTAAGAGACAGGATGCTGAGATATCTAATATCAGAAAAACACACAATGTAAAAATACCGAAGACTTTAGTGTTTGCAGACATTAAAGGTTTATCGAATGAAGCAAAAGAAAAACTTTTAGAGGTAATGCCTACTACGTTAGGTCAGGCAGCTAGAATTTCTGGTATCACACCAGCAATTATATCTTTATTAAGAATTTATATTAAAAAGACAGCTCAACATGCCCAGTAGTCTGTCGGATCTTGAAAGTGCCCTAGAAAGCCTGGGTTTGGACCGTGAAAACTCAAAGAAAAATCTCTTACATGATTACATAGAACTTCTTTTTAAATGGCATGAAAAAAATAATATTTTATCTACAAGAGATAAGAAATATTTTATACAAAGAGACATGTTTGATTCACTGTCAATTCTTAAGCATCTACCAGCTGGCAATCTATTAGATATTGGCACTGGTGGAGGGATACCAGGAATGCTTCTATCATTCTTTATTTCTAACAATACAATATTATTAGACAGGAGACAAAATGCTATTAGATTCTTGGAACATGCCAAGCTTAAATTAGATCTAAATAATGTTAAAATTATTAAAAGTGACATTAAAGAAATGAATATTAATGACCAAATAAGCTCTGTGCTCATAAAAAATTTTAGTAACAAGATTGTTTCAAAACTAAATTTTGATGAAAAAATTGAGTACCTTATAAATATAATCAGAAGTAGATTGAATAAAAATATACCAATCTTTATGTTAACTGGCTCTACTGCACTCGAAGCAGATAATTTTTCATATGAGACGAAAAAAAAACTTAGATCGTCTTTCTCTACGCTTAAGATTGAAACCCCTTATTTTGACACAAACAGATATTTATTGGAGATCAAGCATGTCTGAAATTATTGCTGTTGTTAATCAAAAGGGCGGTGTCGGCAAGACCACTACATGTATAAATTTATCTGCTAGTTTAGGTAAAACAAAAAGAAAAGTATTACTAGTTGATTTAGACCCTCAATCTAACGCTACTCGTGGCTGTGGCGTTGACCCGCATAATATCGGAGCGAACATAAATGATGTATTGCTAGCCCGTGAAGGTTGTGAGGCAGCTATCATTGTCTTAAATAATACAAATTTTTCTCTTTTACCAGCAACTCCGGAACTTACAGAGTCAGAGGTTAAGTTGATATCTTCAGAGCACAAAGAATATACGTTAAGAAATATTTTAAACACAATTAGTCAAGATTATGATTATATTATTATTGATTGCCCACCATCATTAAACATTTTAACAGTTAATGCGTTGTGTGCCTCGTCAGGTGTAATTATCCCTGTCCAATGTGAGTTTTTTGCATTGCAAGGTCTAAGCGAGTTAATGACAACCATAGATACAATAAAAACTAATAGTAACGAAGGTTTATGTGTTAAAGGAATTATCCGTACCATGTATGACCCTAGAAATAATTTGGCGACAGATGTAAGCATGCAACTTCTAAAATTCTTTGATAGCCAAGTATATAGAACAATAATTCCAAGAAATATTACTCTAGCTGAGGCTCCTAGTCATGGTATGCCGGTAATTAATTATGATAAAAACTCAAAAGGAGCCTTGTCATACCTCTCTCTAGTTGGAGAAATTATCAAACAAGAAAGGTAGCAATCTATACTTCTTCCTCATACCGAGTTATATTTAGCTTATGACTAAAAGAAAAGCATTGGGATCAGGACTAGAGGCACTTTTAAGTTCTAGGCCTAAACATGATTCTAAATCCAAAAGAAAAGATAACGCTGACTCTTCTACTCCTAAAATTACTTCAATACCAATTCACGAAATAACTAGAAATAAAAACCAGCCAAGACAAGTTTTTTTTAATGATGCCTTGGAGTCCATGGCTTCATCAATTAAGGAGATGGGGCAAAAAGTGCCAATTCTTGTACGTAAAAAAGCAGAGGGTTACGAGTTAATAGCAGGCGAGAGAAGATGGAGGGCTATGCAATCTATCCAGAAACAAAATATAGATGCCATTGTAATGGATGTTACTGAAAAGGAATCCGCTCTTATAGCGATTGTTGAAAACGTACAACGAGAACAACTTAACTCAATTGAAGAAGCAGAAGCCCTATTAAAGCTCAATAATGAGTACAACATGACACACGATGACATTGCCAAGTATACAGGCAAATCTCGGTCACATATAACCAACATACTTAGACTTAATTCTCTTAGTGATTATACTAAGTCACAATTAGTTGATGGAAAAATTGAAATGGGACATGCAAGAGCTGTTCTTTCTCTTGAGACATCAATTCAAAATTCTATTATTAAGCAAGCGGTCACAAAGAATCTTTCTGTAAGGGCAGTAGAAGTTTTGGCTCGCAATAAAAAACCTTCACCATCTAAAAGCAGGAAACCTAAAACTCAAGACACGATTTCACTTGAAAACAAGTTTTCTGAGTATTTTGCTGCAGATGTAAAAATACAACATAAGACTGATGGATCAGGAAAAATTGAAGTAAAATATAAATCACTAGAAGAGCTTGAAGGGATAATCAATAAGCTCCAAAAATAGTCGAAAATATCATATTTTTCTGTATATAAATTGAACTAAGCCAAATACTCCTCTATACTACTCATAGCCATTAAGGAAGTGGTTTTTTGCTCCATGGTGAACATCAAAAGTGTTAAGGGTAATAATATATCAAGCCTCGATTTCTATAGTTGTAGCGCTTGTTTTTTTGAGCTTAGACTCAACGACAATATTCTCGTCGATGTATGGCGGTTTAGTGTCAATATTAAATACATTACTCTTAGCCCGAAGTGTGAATGCTGCTGGTAAGGCTGCGTCAGAGCAAGAACAGACAAGAAGCGCCTTAGTGCTGGTAAAAAGTGTAGTCATTAGATTTGCTTTAGTTTTAGTTAGCTTCTACATAGGAATTGTATATCTAAAACTAGTTGCCTTAGAGATATTGATTGCATTTGCTTTGGCACAGTTAGGGTACGTTTTCTATAAGTCTAAGAGTATTTATTGAATTGAAAAAAGAGAAATAAACTATGAGTCAAGGTGTAGGTCCAGCAACAGATAATCCAGTGCAGTATATATCGCATCACTTACAGCCATTGCAAGCCGGTTCAGGGTTTTGGACAATTAATATTGATACAATGTTTTTTAGCATTCTTATAATGTTCGGAGTAATGTCGGTTGCTTATAACGTTGGCAAAAATGTTACGGCTGGTGCTCCAACAGGTATGCAAAATGTTTTAGAGACATTGATTGATTTTGTGAATGGTCTCGTGAAAGAAGCTTTTCCTAAGCCAAATAAACTCGTTGGACCTTTAGGGTTAACTATATTTTTATGGGTTTTTCTAATGAATGCTATGGATTTAGTACCGGTGGATCTATTGCCAAAATTAGCGCACATGGTTGGAATTGAATATCTTAAAGTTGTGCCAACAACTGACCCACACACCACATTCGCTATGGCGCTTACAGTTTTTGCTATTTGTATTTATTACAATGTTAAAATTAAGGGAGCTATTGGTTACTTTAAATCTTTTTTAGTTCATCCTTTTGGTATCGCCTTAGCCCCAATCAATTTTGTGCTTACTATGGTTGAGGAAATTGCAAAACCATTAAGCTTAGCATTAAGACTTTTTGGTAATATGTTCACTGGAGAATTAGTCTTTCTCTTAATAGCTATTTTGCCATGGTATATAATACCCATTCCGGGAAGTATGTGGGCCATATTTCACATACTTGTAATAACACTACAAGCTTTTATATTTATGGTTTTAACCATAATGTATATAAGTTTGGCATCAGAAGAATCACATTAAACACGAGGTAAAAAATGGAAAACACACTAACACCAGAAATGATAACTCAAATATACGCATCTACTAGTTTGGGCGTTGCTATAATGCTTGCAGCTGCAGGACTAGGCTCTGCTTTAGGGTGGGGATTAATATGCATGAAATATATTGAGGGTATAGCTAGACAACCAGAAATGTTGCCTGCACTTAGAATTCAAATGTTTATAACTGCGGGTCTAATGGAATCATTTCCATTCATCGTATTAGCGTTTGCTATGTTCTTTGTGTTTGCAAACCCATTTATAGGGGCAGCTAAAGCTGCATTAGGAGTGTAAATAAATTTTAATAAGGTTTAAAAAATGAATGTAACAGCAACTTTATTTGGGCAAATGATAACTTTTGTTATCTTTGTGTGGTTTATCAAGGCGTACTTATGGGAGCCGCTAACCAAAGCAATGGAAGATAGAACAAATAAGATTTCAGAAGGTCTTGCTTCTGCAGAACTTGGAGAAAAAAGAATCGAAGAAGCGAATATCGAGTACAAAAAAATCGTAGATGAAGCTAAACAAAAAGCATCGGATGTAATTACTTTAGCACAGCAGCAGTCAGGTCAAATGATCGATGAAGCTAAAACGTTGTCGAAAAAAGAAGCAGATAAAATTATCTCACTATCTAACCAACAAATCATACAAGACGTTAACATTGCAAAAGAACAGCTCAAAAATGATATATCAAGAATCGCAATCGATTGTGCTGAAAAAATTATCAAGGCAGAGATTGATGAAAAAAAACATAAAGCTATATTTGATGATGCATTGAAGGAATTAAAATAAGATGACAGATAACTATACTTATTCAAGACCATATGGTGAAGCAGCTTTTAAAATGGCACTCGAAGCTAATGTGATTAATGAGTGGTCTGATAATTTAAAAACTCTATCCATTGTTGTTGCAGATAAAGATATCAAAGCTATTCTAGCTGACCCTAAGATTGAACAATCTGTCAGCGCATCATTGCTCTTGGGTTTTCTACAGACTTCCAATAATAAAGACTTATTAAACTTTATTAATCTTCTATTGGATAATAAAAGAATTTTTTACATTAATGAAATCTCTGAGATATTTGATGAAATGAAAGCTAGTCACAATAATATTTGTATAGTAGAAGTTGAAACACCTCATAAATTAAAACCAGTTCAAATAGAATCTCTAAAACTTTTGTTTAAAAATAAATATGAATCTGATATCGAGATCGAGGAGATTGTTAATGAACAACTTCTAGCTGGAATCAGAGTAAAGGTCAACGATGAGGTTATAGATCTGAGTTTGCAAAACAGTTTTAATCAAATTAAACAACAATTAATCATCTAATTATAAGGTATATATATGACAATTAATCCAACAGAAATCAGTGACATAATTAAAGCAAAGATTAAAGAATATGATATAAAATCAACTGCACATAATGAGGGAACGGTTGTCTCTGTTTCTGATGGCATAGCGATAATTTATGGTATAACCGAAGCTTTACAAGGTGAGATGTTAGAATTTCCAAACAAAACTTTTGGCATGGCTTTAAACCTAGAGCGTGATTCTGTTGGTGCTGTTATTTTAGGTGATTATAAACATATATCTGAAGGTGATACCGTTAAATGCACTGGTAGAATTCTAGAAGTTCCTGTAGGTAATGAATTGTTAGGAAGAGTAGTAAATTCATTAGGAGAGCCAATTGACAACAACGGCCCGATAGACTCTAAAGATACATCACCAATCGAAAAAATTGCACCGGGTGTTATTGAGCGTAAATCTGTTGATCAACCTGTTCAAACAGGGTTAAAATCTGTTGATGCAATGGTACCGATAGGTCGTGGACAGCGTGAGCTAATTATTGGTGATAGGCAAACTGGAAAAACAGCAGTTGCTATCGATGCAATTATCAACCAAAAAGACACTGGTGTTAAATGCATATATGTAGCTATAGGCCAAAAAGCATCATCTGTTGCTCAGGTGGTTAGAAAATTAGAAGAACATGATGCTCTAAAACATACAATTATAGTTGCAGCAACTGCATCAGATTCAGCTGCTATGCAGTACATTGCTCCATATGCTGGATGCGCAATGGGAGAATACTTCAGAGACATTGGTGAAGACGCACTAATTGTTTATGATGACTTGACCAAACAAGCATGGGCATATAGACAAGTATCACTACTTTTGAAAAGACCGCCTGGACGAGAAGCATATCCTGGTGATGTCTTTTACTTACATTCAAGATTACTTGAAAGATCAGCAAGGATAAATGAAGATGCTGTATCCGATCTTACCAATGGGAAAGTTACAGGCAAAACTGGATCACTAACCGCGTTACCAGTTATTGAAACGCAAGCGGGTGACGTATCTGCTTTTGTGCCAACGAATGTAATTTCTATTACCGATGGGCAAATATTCCTAGAATCTGATTTATTCAATGCTGGCATTAGGCCAGCCATAAATGCAGGACTATCTGTATCACGAGTTGGTGGTGCCGCGCAGACAAAAATAATTAAAAAGCTTGGAGGTGGTGTTAGATTAGCACTTGCTCAATATAGAGAACTTGCCGCTTTCTCTCAATTCGCGTCGGACCTCGATGATGCTACAAAAAAACAACTAGATAGAGGTCAAAGAGTGACCGAATTAATGAAACAAAATCAATACTCACCACTTAGCGTTGCGGAAATGGCATTATCTTTGTACGCAGCAAATGAAGGATATTTTGATGATGTTGAGATTAAAAAAGTAATGGCTTTTGAGAAAGCGCTACATGAGTTTGCACGATCAAAACATAAAGATCTTCTTGATATGATAAATAGCTCGTTGGATTATAACGATGATGTCGCAGCTAAAATGAAATCAACTATGGATGATTTTAAAACAAATGGAGTTTGGTAGTGGCAGGTAGTCAAGAAATAAGGACTCAAATAAAGAGTATTCAAAACACCCAAAAGATAACCAAGGCTATGGAGATGGTAGCGGCCAGTAAAATGAGAAAAGCAGTAAATCAAATGGAAATGGCTAGGCCATATGCTGACAAAATATCTGAGGTTATGACTCATCTAGCAAATGCCCATCCAGAGTATGATTCTGCATTCTTTGATGTGAGAACTATCAAAAAAAGAGCATATATCGTTGTATCCTCTGACAGAGGTCTATGCGGCGGGCTGAATAATAATCTTTTCAAAAGTATTATCCAATTATCTATCGATAATAAGAATAATGAAATAGGCACAAGTTACAGCGTTATAGGAAACAAAGCGGCTGGTTTTTTTCAGAGGATTGGTGGAGAGGTAATATCTCAAACTACTCATTTAGGTGATCGCCCGCAAATAGAAGACCTCCTTGGTACTATTAAATCTACCATTGATAAGTTTCTATCAAAAGAAGTTGACGAGGTATATATTGCATATAATAGATTCATCAATACCGTGAGCCAGGTTCCAACGATTGATAAAATATTGCCAATTTCACCTGATGCTGCAGATGAGTTACAAAAAGAATATTCACATTATTGGGATTATTTATATGAGCCTGATGCTGAAGAGGTTTTAGAATCTTTATTTACCAGATATATAGAATCACTTACATATAGATCAGTAGTTGAAAACATAGCTTGCGAGCAGGCTTCTCGTATGGTGGCAATGAAATCTTCGTCAGATAATGCCGCTGATCTCATTGGTGAGCTACAAATAATTTATAACAAAAATAGACAAGCAGCGATAACACAAGAAATATCTGAAATTATTTCAGGTGCAGCTGCATTATAATTAATATAGAAAATGGAGTAATTAATGGAAACAGGTAAAGTAGTAGAAATAATTGGAGCAGTTATTGATGTTCAATTTCCTCGTGAAGCAATGCCAAATATTTTTGATGCGCTGTTAATCGAAGAAGGCGATTTAACCTTAGAAGTACAACAACAAATTGGAGACGGAATAGTACGAACTATTGCTATGGGTACTACAGATGGTTTGAAACGTGGATTGGATGTAAAAAATACTGGTGCCCCAATAAGTGTTCCTGTGGGAGATAAGACTCTAGGCAGAATAATGAATGTCCTTGGTCAGCCAGTTGATAATGCGGGGCCAATAAAGGCTGAGAAAAAAATGCCTATACACCGTGCTGCTCCGACGTTTTCTGAACAAGCATCTGAAATTGAATTACTAGAAACAGGTATCAAAGTAGTAGATTTGATATGCCCATTTGCCAAAGGTAGTAAGGTGGGTTTATTCGGTGGTGCTGGTGTTGGTAAAACAGTTATTTTAATGGAGCTAATTCGTAACATCGCTGCAGAGCATAGTGGTTCATCTGTTTTTGCTGGTGTTGGCGAAAGAACTAGAGAAGGAAATGACTTCTTTCATGAAATGACAGATGCTCAAGTTATAGATAAAGTGGCATTGGTCTATGGCCAAATGAACGAGCCTCCAGGTAATAGACTACGCGTAGCATTAACTGGATTAACAATGGCCGAACACTTCAGGGATAATGGTAGCGATACACTTTTGTTTGTTGACAATATTTATCGATACACATTAGCCGGAACAGAGGTATCTGCCCTTTTAGGAAGAATGCCGTCAGCAGTAGGGTATCAGCCTACACTAGCTGAGGAGATGGGCGTATTACAAGAAAGGATAACTTCTACAAAAAGCGGATCGATTACTTCTATACAAGCAGTTTACGTTCCTGCTGATGATTTGACAGATCCTAGTCCGGCGACAACATTTGCGCACTTAGACGCGACGGTAGTTTTATCTAGAAACATTGCTGAGCTTGGAATATATCCTGCGGTTGATCCTTTAGATTCTACAAGTAGGCAACTAGACCCATCCATTCTTGGACAAGAGCATTATGATACCACTCGTGCTGTACAAGGAGTGTTACAGAAATATAAAGAGCTAAAAGATATTATTGCAATATTAGGCATGGATGAATTGTCTGATGAAGATAAGTTATCAGTCAATAGAGCAAGGAAAATTCAACGATACTTGTCACAACCATTCTTTGTAGCAGAGACTTTTACTGGCACACCTGGTAAGTACGTATCCCTAAAAGATACAATCAAAGGTTTCCAGGCAATAGTGAATGGTGATTATGATGATTTGCCAGAACAAGCTTTCTATATGATCGGTGAAATAGAAGAAGCTAAGAAAAAAGCAGACGAGATTTAATATGTCAGATAAAACCATTAAACTTGACATTGTGAGTGCAGAAGAAGAACTGTTTTCTGCTCAAGTTCAAA
>MDTB01069406.1_pt1 | contig 17130 bp, 19 predicted proteins | sample 811161 | NCBI WGS metagenome assembly MDTB01 (sample SAMN05326650, study PRJNA326480) | marine metagenome | isolation source: seawater | place: Mediterranean Sea | collected 2009
AATAATTTATTAAGTGACGATAAATTACGTACTTATAATCAAATTATTGGAAATGTAGATAATATAAAAAATCCAACTGGTAAAATTGATAAAAGGTATTTTAATGGTAAGTTTAATCAGAATATTCCAACTATAATTGGCAGAAAAATAATAGTACCAATACCTTTTTGGTTTACAAAATATAATGGACAAGAATTACCTCTAATTTCGCTAGATAAAAGTAAAATTCAGATAGAAATTGAATTAAAAGCGATAAATAAACTTTATACAGTTATTGAAAAAAAACAATTGATTTTAAAGGATTCAGTAGACATTGACGGAAATATTATTGACTATTCAGATGAGAAAAAAGTGAATAATAATAATCAAACCTTATATGACAATAAAACAATTAATTATGAACGCAGAATACCGCCAAGTAAAAAAATAACTGAAATTAAGTATTTTTTAGAGAGTAATAAAAATAATTTTTGGCCACTAAAACCTAAATTGAATATTGAATATATATATTTAGACAATCAAGAAAGAGAAATTATAAAGAGTATGGAACATCAATATCTAATAGAGCGTTTACAAAATAGTGAATTTATTGGTTTATATAATGATGAAATAATTGAATTGAGATTATTTAATCCTACAAAGGAATTATATATTGTTCCATATCGCGATGATGTTATTGAAAATAATCAATTTACGAATTTTACTAATTTAGATTACGTGGGTCAAGAAGAACGTGTATATAATCATCAGAGTTATTTAATAGAAAAATTAAGATCTAATACTGATGTAGATTTATCAAAAATTGGTCTATTTAGGACAGATAAAAATAGAACTACTGATTTAAAAATAAATAAAAATGAATTAAATAATGATGAAGATATATATCTTGAGTCAGAACAAGCTATGACAATAGATGATATTAGTGAATTATTAGGAATATGGAGTTATCGAGATATAAATGATATTCCAAGCATTAACGCTGATAATTATACTTATTTTACACCAAATATAATAGAAAGTGTTGAAATTAAATTTAATGGAGATGTAAGACAAGCTTCACGTGATAATATTTATTATGAAAATATCGTACCCTATATACATCATTCTAATAGAATGAATGGTGTTTTAGTATATAGTTTTTCACTTAATCCTGAAAAATATCAACCATCTGGAGCATGTAATTTTAGTAATATTAAGGATGCTGTACTAGAAATTAAATTTAAAAATACCAGCAGGTATGAGTGTAAAGGGAAAAAAAATATGAAATACAATATGAAAATTTATAACACTACGTATAATATACTTAAAATATATGATAATACTTGTCAATTATTATTTTCAACTTAGAAAAAAAATTTATTTTAATATAATATATTAATGAAGTACACAGAAAAAGATTTAATTATGATGTATCACACTACTCTCCGTAATATGGGTTTATATACCTCTTTATCTATGGCATTACTTGGTTATTCGCGTTACTATAGAGGCCGCGGTAGTATGGTATACAATGTATGTTTTATTATTTTCAGTCTTATTTTCTTGCTTGGTGCAATGACAATTGGTTATTACTTAATTCAAGATTTAGAAAAATTATTACCGACTGTTAAAAAAGGCGATGGAGAAGAAAACAAACCTTTTATGTTACGTAAGTGGCTTGATTTACCAAAAATGATTTTAGTTGTTGAAACTGGTATATTATGTTTTGGAGTATATACATTGGTTGAACAAATTATGTATGGACGTATGTAAACAACTATCTTATTATTTTTTTAATAAGTTATTTGTAAATTGTGATTATTGAATAATACATAGAGATATAAAATCCATTGATTGAATACCTCTGCATCTATTGCATCTATAATATTCATTGTGAGCCGGTGAAACTGAAGCATTACGTTCAAATACAGCATTACAGTTTCGACAGACTAGTATAATTTTAGCAGAATAATGATTGGTTGCTACAGGAATAAGTTTATTACTTGAAATATTTTTAATATTTTTTTCGGACATTTTTATATATTAATAAATTAAATCTTGTTTAATTTTCACTTTATATATTCAAGCTATCATTTTTGCTTTAATTGTTGGAGCAGGATTATAGTTTTTAATTTTAAAATCATCAATGGTGTAATCAGTTATTTTGTCTTTTATTTGACACGATATATTTAGCTGTGGAAATTCTATTGGAGTACGTTTTAGCTGACTAGTTACTGCTTCAAGATGGTCTTTGTAGATATGAGCATCTCCTATTTTAATTGTAACTTCATGCGGAATACAATTAGTATGATGTGCTATTATATAAGTTAATAATGAAGTCGATGCAATATTAAATGGAATACCTAAGAACATATCTCCTGAACGTTGATACATTGAGCACGACAAGTGTTTTTTGCCATCACAATCAATATGTACGTAAAATTGATACATAACATGACATGGAGGTAGACACATTTCTTCTAATTGACATGGATTCCATGCAGACATAATCATTCTACGAGACATGGGGTCATTTTTTATGAGATCTATGATGTTTTGTAATTGGTCAACACCCTTATCTGAATAATCATCATCACATGTTTTATAAGGAGCATTAAAATGTCTCCATTGATATCCATAAATTGGACCACAATCACCTTCTCGATTCTTTGTAAGACCTATAGAATCTAAAAATTCACGAGATGAATTACCATCCCAAATTTTAACTTTATTATTAGATAATTTAATTGAGTCTGTTTCAGCATTTAAGAACCAAAGCAACTCTTTTATAACACCATTCCAGTATACTTTTTTTGTGGTAAGTAGTGGAAATGATTTAGAAATATTGAATCGTAAATCAACACCAAATTTAGAAATTGTTTCGGAATTTCGAGATTTACGCAGATTCCCTGTCTTCATGATATCACTTAAAGCATCAAGATATTTATATTCATCATGTGATTTGTCGACTTCAAGCGACTTATTATCAGCATCAATACATAGATTTTGAATTTTATAATTGGGTATATAGTGATTTATTGTATAATTTAAAAATATTGGTTCATCTTTAGGAATATATTTGGCAGGAATTTCTTGATGTAACTGCGAGGATATACATGAAAAGTTATTAAATATAGGGAATTTTGTATCATTTTCAAGATTTCTATCATCATCAATGTGGGTTATTATCATGGAATCTAGCAGATTATTATCAATAAAATATTTATATATGCTTTCTCCACCACAAATAAACATATTATGATAACTTTTTTGAAACTCTTCACTATAATTCATAAGTGTAGAAATATTTGGGAAAAAACGTAGATTCGGAAAATTATTCTTACTATTGAGATGCTTTGATTTACTTGATATCACACAATTAAATCGCCCATTTAATGGTTTACTATTCATTGATTCAAAAGTATTTCTACCCATAACAATCATATTTGGAATGGTTTTATATTCAGTTTTACTTGTAATGTTTTTAAAATGTTTAAGCTCTGCTGGTATACGATAAATAAGGTCATTTTTGTATCCAATGGAGCGAGAATTATTCATAGCAACAATGGCAATTTTACGCATATGAATTATATTAAATTATAATCTTTAAAACTATATCGGATTTTTAACATAATTTCTATGTATAACATATATAAATGGGATTACTTAAAGCTATATTTATTTTTACATTTGCTGCAATTATTACAATAGTTATAGATAATAACATTGAGCAATATAAAGACAATGTTTTTATTAGACCTATTTATCCTGCAATAAATAAATGTAATATTCTCGTTTTTATTATATTTTTAATGTTGATATTATTTTAGCCTTCATCTTGTTTATGACTTTGAACTTGTAAAATTCCCTGTATTTTTTTTACTCGTACATTCATTTTTTCAATTATAATATCTAATGCAGATACTGTTCCTACATCTGTATTGTAAGTTTGTTTAAGATTATTAATACCACTTATTGCATTACGTAATTCATTTACAAAAGATAACAAAAGATTTGTATTTTCTTCCTTGAAAACATGATTAGATGTAGTCATACGAGAGTAATATGTATTTTCGACTCCATTGTAAACTTCTGAAACCTCGTTAGAATAAATGTTATCAATTGTTAAAAAAACAGCACTGATAAATTCATCAAGTGATTTAATTGTTGATTTTCTTCCTTCACTTGACCACCAGCGTGTCAATGGTTGAGTGTAACTCCATTCATCAAGAGAGAAATGTTGCAAAGTATCATCAAAACAAAGTTTATCACCGACCTTTATTTTTGCTAATATTTTAAGATTAGTTAAGCAATAATCTGTTTTATGGTCTAACTCTGAAGCACTCATAGTGCTGCATTGTTTATTATGATCATTGTGATTTTTGTTATCCATATATATTCTATATCGTTTTTATCTTTAATTAATTTTCTATATTTTAAAAATACTTCAATATTTTTCAAAATAATCAAAATCAGGATTAATGCTCCACTTTAAGTACAATTTAAATTAAATAACCTTAATAAAACACCCAAAAATAAATACTTAAAAACATTTGTGTATTAATAAGCATAAATAATGAGCTCCCAAGTACAAACACAAGAATCTGAATCAACTTCTACCGAATCTACCGTTCAACAAATGTTGACAGCCCTAGTAGACATGGCTGCTCAGCAGGCACAACAAACCCGCGAAATGCACCGCAATCTTAAAAAATTAGCAACTGAGGTGGATAAAGAACAAAAACGTCTCGCAAAAAGTTCTAAACCACGCAGAACTGTAAAACAAAAGCCAGTTGGCGTGACAAAGGAAATGGAAAAATTCCTTACGGGTCATGGTGTAGAAAAGAACGAAGCTGGCTACACTCGTCAAGTCATGATGAAAGCTGTTTCAGCCTACATTAAAGATAAACAACTTCAGCTTCAAGATAACAGAAAATCATGGAAAGCCGACAAAACACTTGCGAAACTTTTTGATCTTGACCCAAAAAGTCACTACACTTTCATGAACATCAACGGTCTTCTCAGCAGAGTAGTACCAAAAACTGATTAAATAATTTAGTATTTCAGTTTAAAATGATTAATATATTAACAATTAAATATTTAATTGTTATTATAATCAAAGAGTGGTGTATTTTGAGTCTGGGTTATACATCGGTTTTGGATATTCATGATATTTTGACTTATTTTTATTCCTATAATAATAAACTATTAAAACTATGCTTGCTTCTGATATTCCACCTACTAAATAGTTTAATATAACTAAGAAAGATTGTTTAGCAAAAGTATATTGGTATATAATTGTTATTAAACATCCAAACGCATGTATACTAAGGGCAATCAGTGATAATGCATGATCGCTCTTAAGCTTATATGTAGTATAAATTTGTGGAAGCCACATCACTAAACTTAAGATCATACTAGTAATATTAAATATTTTACCTATAGTATTAATGTATTGATATTTCAGGTTAATTGAGGTAAGAATAAATATAGTTATAATAATAATATTTGCATATAAGTTATACCAAGCTCGTCTTGTTGCATATTTTTGTTCTCCTGTCAAAAGGATTTGTTCCTCAGTATGAATATTATAATATATATAAAACAAGTACAAAATAGTAAAACATAAACCAGGTGATATAAGTTGTATTATTGGTATAATTTTACTATAACAATCATTATTTTGTCTACAATGAATTAAACTTTGATAATCCTCTTGAATAGTTCCAATTATATTAAACATACAGCTATATATTCCCATAACTATTGTTGATTCACTTATACCTCTCACACTTTTTGTATTGTATATTTTTATGTATTGAGGAAGATATGATAAAAGAGTGCCAGATATTAATCCCCAAACAAGCAAATTACCTAATATATTAGCAGACATATTAATATAAATAGTAACCAAACTTTAAGTAAGCTAATTAATACTTAAACTAAAATCATTTTGATTTAATACAGGTATATTATAGTTATAAGTGTAAAATCGCAAAGAACTAGATGGTATAAAACCATTATTTTCAATAAATGTGAAATTAGTAGATATTGCTGATATTACTATATAATTATAACCAAGAGATTTAAGATAATTAGATAAATGTTTATAAACTTCTGTTGAATAGCGCATTTCTCCAATGAGTAAATCAATTTCAAACGAATTATATACCTTACTATGAATAGTGTAAATATTTTTTTTACCAATTACACAGGTATCTGACCCCGATGGATTAGATATAATATATAAATCAAGTATTTTATCCTTTAGAAATAATTCATAAAATTCTTTTTTAGTATACATGTGATATAGTTTATGCCTCTTCAATAATGTGTTTATATAGTAATAATATTTGTAAAAATTAAATGGTGTTATACATTTAACGTTTCCTAATCGATTTGGTTTAATATAAGATAAGTCTTTTATGTAAAATTTACTCTCTAAAAGTGATAAAAATGGTAATTTATTACCATCTATTTGAAATAAAAAAGGTTTACAAGGTACTAAATTAATTATTGAGGCAATCATAATAGTTGCAATATAATTATTTCTCAATTTAGGTTTAATACATAGATAATCCACATAGTAGAAATCAATCCATCTATTATAAATTGTAATTTTTACTGGATAAGTTAAAATAAATCCAATAATTTTATTTTCTTCCTCAAGAACAACATTAAATGATTTGGGTTTATTATAAATATAGTTAAAATATTTTTCATTAATATTGTAATTATTCGAAAAATTATTATTAAGAAAATTATAAATTTTTGTATATGGATAATTATTTATATATAATTTTTGATTTCTATGTAATTTGATGTTAAATTTAGGATTATATTTTTTTATTTTTCCCAGTATAGAATTATTTTCTCTCATTACAGGTTGTTTATCCCAAAAAGGGTGTTTAATTTTATACATTGAAGCAATAATACATACTATAAATACTACTGTTATTAATAAATATTCTATGAATTTGGAATATTTATTAAGCGTCATTATATAACCTCATATATATTTTTTAAAAATTAAACATACCACTTATCTTGTTTAATATTACTTACATAGGGATGAATATCTGGTGTTTCAAGCACCATTGGAATAGATAATTGAGAAGCTTTTTTAAATACTGCTTTTAATCCATCTATATTACCATCCAAATCCGGATTTCCAATATATCCTTCTCCAATGTTAGCATGTCTATCAACATTTGAACCTAATTTTTTAGCACTGTCATTGAAATGAATCAATGCTAGATTTTGATTTCCGATTAACTTGTTAAACTTACTAAAATATGAATTAACTATTTTTGGACTTCTCATATCATAACCCGCAACAAAAATATGACAAGTATCTATGCAAAATTCTATTTTACTCTTTTCTGACTCAGTAAAACTTGCCCCATTGATTCCGTGGTTATAAAATTTTCCAATTTCATCTAAATCAGATAGTAATTCAGTACCTTGACCACACGATGTTTCAATAATTAATTTTGCATTTCCATTATATTTAGACAAAATATATTTAATATTCAATATCATATTTTTTAACGCGTCTTTTTTACTTAATTTTAGCGATTTACCCATGTGAACAACTGAACCAATACCCCCAACTTTATCAATGAATTGCAAGTCTTTTAACAAACAATCCATTACGTATTGATGAGTAGATATGTCTTTTGATAAATTAATCATATATGGGCTATGAGATACAATTTTGACATTGTATGTTTTTATTGCATCAATAATTTTAGGTATATCTTTAATTGTTTTATCAGAAGGTCCTCTAAGACTGCGCGGCGATTGCGAAAATATTTGAAGAATGTCACCATTTAATACTTCTTTTGTATATTTAATTGCATGAGGTATACCTTTACTTGTTGATACATGAGCACCAAAACAAACAACCATTATATTAAATTCATGTAACTTATATTTAAGTTATTTAATTATCCATATACTTCTACTTTTTTCAGTTTATTTTTAGAAATAAAAATATTGTAATACTTCTAAGCAAATTTTAATACTGTTTTCACTATGTTTTTACGAGAAAATATATACTCGTAGAAAGAATGAGCGAGGCACTCAACAAGGTAATCACGGCGAGTCAATGCGTCAAACTTGGGTGGCATTACACGTGATTCATCTCCATTTAAGACATCAAAGAGAGTTGACCCTTTAGTTAATGGTTCAAGCAGATGATGATAGGAGTTATTTGAGCACAAAAAACCGATGTAAGTCTTTACCGGCAACTTAGCAGCCATTTGTCTCACGATTCCAATGTGCTTTTCTTTTGCACATACAAAACACTTCGTCTTTTCATACGACTGCTCTCCGTTCACAATGTTTCGTCCTGTGTATAAGGTAAAGCCACGGCAGACTGGGCAAATGTTGTAACCCCCGGGTTGTAACCGACGTAGACTGTTAACTTTACACTTTGGTTTACACATTGGACATTTGAAGTTAGTCCTATCTTTGGGTGAACAGAAAAAGACACGTGTCATGTATGTACATTTTTTTCCTGCCTTGCTCGTTCCAGTGCATGCCATTAAAGAACCATATGCTCTTTTTTGCTTAATTGTGTTGAAAATGTCTTTGCAGACTTTTTCGCCATGTGGAGTAGCAAGTATATTCACCACCAAAGCCCGAAGTGTCTCTGAAGCAGCTATCTCTGATAATGTTGGTATACATGATAGACTTGTCTCGATGTGTCCACGTTTACGTTCTTGTCTCCATCGACGACCTAGGTCAGTGGTGTTCTTGCACAACACTTCTGTGAGAATTACTAGTTCTGGCAGAAGTTCATCGCTGCTCGGGATAACAGCCTGCATGTTTGTCACGATAGTAGATAGGATCTCGGGAATCATCTCACACATTATAATTTTGTTGTTTTGCAGTGGATTGCTTTGATTTAGTAAAGGTTTTGATAATATAAATACTAAAAGAAACAAATCAATTTTTTACATTAATTTTATTAAAATGAGCAAACCCGTTAGACAGAAACAAAATATATTGTAGTAATTATAAAGTTTATCTCTCAATGTAATATTTTTACTACTACCTGTTTTAGTATGAAAATTTCCTAAAACTGCGAATATATCACGAAAGCCATAATCATCTGAAATTTCAAGTAATCTATTTTGTTTAACCGTAATCCAACACTTATTATTATTTGTTTGCCAGTGCATAAAAAGACCAATAGGCATTAAAAAATATAATACAAAGTAGATTAAGCTTATATCGTTAAAAAAATATACCAAGTAAAATATGGAAAAATAATTAATAAAGTATATAATATTATGAAAAATAAGATAAAATATAATTAATAATTTCTCAGACTTAGATTTTTTATTCCAAATTCTTTTATAAAATTTATTTGTATAAAAATCAAGTGTTGATATTAGAAATACGTAGGTAATAAAGTGTTTTACATAAACATTCATATTATACTACAAATATTAAATCTAAAGTTTAATTATATAGATACATTATATGGTTAAACGAAATAAAAAAGGCGAACTTGTATTTCCAGATAATCCTGAATTTACTCCAAATCTTACACCAAGTCAAATATTTCAATTAGGAAGTTTTGGAGGAACATATTGGCGTCCTATATATTCATCTGTCACTAAAAAAAATTATAAAAATATTCATTATAATTATCCTAAATCATGGTGGGAAGGCATACCTGAAAAACATTTATCATCACCAACTTATGATATTAAAGTTAATAAATATAGAAAGAAAGTTGGTTCTACTCTTGAAGATTGGGAAGCGAGTAGCTGGATAACTAAATATAATCCATATGGATGGGTCCACTGGTATTGTGATTACTATAATGGACGCAGAACACCAGATGATAATAGACAAATTATGCGTTGGTCAAATTTTGCTGGACCAAAAGGAAGATTTAAGAATAGATTAATCAATATGGTTAAAAATAAAAGAGAAAAAGGTATTGATACTGGTCATGATGACTATTCGATAAGTCCGGCTATACGTCAATCTCTTCAACATTGGGCTTATCAAATAACAGAAGAGGATTGTAAATAGATTTTTTATTAATTTTGTTAATAAAAATACTAGTTAGATGATTTTATAAATCTTAAATAGTATGTGAGTAAAGTTAAAAAAAGCCATGATGAACCTATTATTATAGTTGCTTTTAAACGCTGTTTTCTTAGCAATTGTATATCATGATATGCTATTTTAGTACCGGACCATTCAATCCAAAAATCTACAATGTTTACATCATCATGGCATATACGTTTTTCTAACATGGATAACCAACAGCCACCTAAATAAATAAAAAGAATAATGATTATTAATGCATATATTAAACTTATTGTAGCAATATATTTATTACACAATAGAATAGCAAAATATATATATAATGGTAAATTAAAATGATAAGCCCTTATCCATACACCTAAATTTTTATCAGAAACTTTAAAATCTCTACAATGATTTTCACACATATCAATAAATGATTTTTTTCTTTCTTTAAGTTCGTTATTAGAAGGATTAATTAATTTATCAAGCATACTACTATTATAAATAGTTTATTTTTTCAGAAAAAAAATAATAATACTAAATAAATTTATTTAACCAATTAAATTTAGTTTTAATTATAATTATCATAATTGTTAAAACAATTATATTATAAGCGGCATGATTAAAATTTTCTACTATATTTGTCTTATATTTTGTATCAAATATAAAATCTAAAGTATCGGGCCATCCAAGATTAGGTATTTTTTGTTTAGAAGTGTGATATGCTCTATTTTTTGATGTGTCATATATGTGATGCTCTTCATGAACTTTTGGTTGAATTTTGAAATAATTAATATTATGATTAGTGGCGTATAATAATCCCCAAAATATTGGAATGGTTTTGTTCAAAAAATATTGTGTATTGTTAATTGAAAAATTAAATTGATATTTGTAGGCTGCATACCAAACAGGAACAGTTATTGATACTAAATTTTGTAAAGTTTCTATAATTCTATTATACCATAATCTATTTAGTTTTGGATTGTGATGAATCATTGAATGAAAATCAAGATTATCGGATATAAAGTACATTGTATCTTTTATATATGAATTAATCAATTTGTCTGATAATCCATTGGATAATTTAGATAAATATCTTAAAAATACAGAGTACAGCCTTCTATAGTTTATAGTATGTGATAAATAATGGACATACCATCCTATAGTTGCTGATAAAATAATTGTTATCATACCAGATATTATTCTTGTAGATGGCTTACTTTCAATACCATATTTAATTGAAAATATAATGATTGTAACGGATAAAGTTAAATAAAATTTATTATTCAATCTAATACTTTTAAAAACTAAACTCAAATTCTTATTCATGAAAAGTGATAAAAAAAATAAAATATAAGAAAAATTCATTCCATAACTGAATCCATAGTATGTTACAACTGAAATAATTAAAATTATATATGATAAGTTCTTACAGTTTAATTTTTTTCCAGAATAATATCCAAATTGATTTGTATTATATATTTTAGTTTTTTTCTTTGATGCTGTATTACTCTTAATATTTGCAGGGGGGTCTATTTTTAGTTTATATTTAATGAATTCTTCTTCATTATTACTAGAAGCAGATGTATTAATTTTTTCACTGGAACTATTACTAATTGTACCTTTTGATTTATCTGAAAGTGTTTCAGAGTTATCTATAGATTTTTTATCAATGAGATTTCGACTATTCACCTTGCCTTCATCATTTGATTTTTTATTAGATAATTTATCATTGATATCATGACTTCTATTATTAATTATTTTGATATCATTCATATTATTTTTATAATACATTTTAAATGAATATAATAACCCTATATTTTTTTTCAGAATTATTTATTGATATGACTGCATTGGTTAATAATAGTGTTCTGAAAAAGTTTCAAATAATACTCATTACATCGTAATTCATGTAAAGAAGCAGCCTTATATTGTTCAATACATAATTTTTTTATAGGAAATTTAATTATAGATAGTGGATTAACAATAATCATTACAGCTGTTATTAATATATTTGATTTTGCTTTGCGTGAAGTTTTAGTGTAATTAATTATAAAAAGATCAAATAATTTGTAAATAAATATTTTATTACTTTTATTACTATAATATTTAATGATAGTCCATATTATCCATATAAAGTCTTTATGATGTTTTTTGTCGACGCCTGAAACAATTCTCTCGGATACAATAAGTGAATTTTTATGATAAATTTTTTCATATTCAAATAACCAAGATATCCAGTAAATAATTTTATGTTCTCTATCACTATAATCAGTATTTATAAGGTAGTTACATATTTCTGATAATGGAATTATAATCTCTTTTGGATCTGATTCAGTTATAAATTTCGAAACTGTGTTTAAATCTTTACTTATTATACCTTGTTTCTTTGTATTAAGATCAAAATCTTTAGGCTTTATTTTAGGAAGTTTAATTAATTTACGTTGTGTGCTATTAATAAGTAACGTGCTAAAAAAACATATAAAGTTTCTTACAACTTGGTCGTTCACCAAATCATTTACATTCTTTTTTTTAGTGTTAGAATATTTTGAATAATAATCCATAAAATCTACAATGTAATATATAAATTGTATTTGCTCTATATTAATCTCATTGAAATAATACTCTATTAGTTTTTTCAGAACTGATGAAAAATATCCAGAAGAATGTAATTCTATAGCAGCATTAAGTGTATTTGATATATTTTTATCAGATAATCCTTTACTTAATTTTTGAATGAGATTTTTCTTTAAATTATTATTAATACTCCTATTCTTTTCTAGATTATTAATATCAAAATTAGAAATATACTGCTTAGGTGTATTTTTATTCATTATTATATATTTGAAATAATTACATAAGATTTAACTTATATAAATATTACTTTATCAAAAAATATGCAATTCTTTAGTAGCTTTAATCATCTGAAGCTTGGGATAAGCTATCTAATAATTCATTTTTATCTAATGATGCATTTTTATCTAATGATCTATTAGGCGATTTACACCTTAAATATTCTGTAGCATTACGTGTTTTTTCTGATACAAATTCAGCAATAGATTTACGATGATAATATACTAATATACCTGCGTAGGTAAGTACTACCGCACCAGTTGCTTTAGCCATATTTTCTTTTGAAGGAGAGTCTTCTTTAATCTTTTTCCATGTATCTTTTAAATATGAACACATAGTTATAATATATACAATATATTTTATTATTAAATATAATGCGTAAGGCATACGAAACAGACTCAAAAAAAAGAAACAGAATTTCTTAGACTGTTAAATTTTTCATGTATTTTATTACTGAAATCATATGCTACATCAGTAGCTTTATTGATAATATCAGGAACATTTTCAGGTATACTATTAGATTTTGAATCTGATTTTGATTTACATTTTTTATGGAAAAAGTCAATTATATCTTCTGAAAAAGTATTTGAATTAGAATCCAACTTATGAATAAATTGTTTAAATGCAGTATGATAATTTTCGCCAGGAATAAAGCGTTGATATATATGATTTTTAATGTGGGCTTTTGTAATTTTAATATCTATATTTGGTATTGATTCAGTTAAACTAAGTAATAATGTATAAAAAATAGGAGCATGTCTACGTAAACAATTATATGCTCTTCCGCAATAAGTCTTGAATTTTTTATAATGTAGTGAATTAATACCACCCATTGCATCAATCATTTCAGCAGTTAATCGAATATCCGGACAAATAGGTTTCGGATCAAAACCTAAAATATATCCGAAATCAATGTGAAATAATCTACCATCATCAGTAATCATAATATTATCAAGATGTCTATCTCCAATTCCTAATAAATATGTTATTACACAATATGCTGCACATGATTTAGAAATTTTATCACGAAAGGTATTAACTGACATATCTGGATTTTTTTCAAGTATAAAGTTTTGAATAGAAAACATCATATTTTCTTTTATACTATATAGTGTATTAGATTCAGGAACAAATTCAATAAAACCATATTCATTAGAAATAGGTAAAATATTATACACAGTAATAAATAAATCTAGCTTTTCTTCTTGTTTTAAAAAAAAATCCATCAAAGAAATAATTTTCATTATTATTTCCTCTTTACGTATATCTTCATTTTTAAGCATGATATTGAAAATTTTATCATTTCCATATGTGCAAGGCAAAATAATTGGTTTTGTTTTTGAATCAATTGCTCTTATTTTGGAAATATCTATGTTTTGAAATGATTTATCAAAATTAATAGGTAAATTAAAGCCAGATTTTGAAAAAGAATATGCTTCTAAATACTTAGATAATTTTTCAACAATATCATCATCCGTTTTAGATGCTATTTTTATTAGATTAAGAGTAAAGTCGTAACCATTTTGAAAGAGTTTATATGTATTTTTATCAAGAACTTTCACCAATTTTTGTCTAAATGCTGAAAAATACTTATAATTATCAGGATGCATAAGCGTACGAGTTATACTCCAAAATAATTGATTACTCAACGAAATATTGTTAATACATTTTGATATTAAAAAATCTTCAATTTCTTTTGATAGTACTGTGTAATTTTTATAAAATGTTAGTACACCTACAATTGTTGACATATAACAATTTAGTTCAGTATCAGAAATATCATGTAAAAGTTGAATAATGTATTTAATTAAGGGAACATAGATATATTTTTTAGATAAAATAATTATTATATCTTCAACATTAAGTTTGTTACAACAAAATCTCGTACACATCATCTGCCAGCACGAAGTATTTCTTTTCGTGTTTTTAACGATATTAAATATATTTTTTTTTTCTTCTAAATTATTATCAGAATTCCAATCTACACTTAATATAATTTGTAATATCCACTTTGAATGACCAATCATATTGAATCTGTTCCTATATAGAATATCACGTTCTTTTTTATTAAATTTGTGGTCAGAAAAGTAGTATTGTATTTCTCTAAATTGAGAAAAGTAGTAACTCGATATTTTATTCCAGGATTTACATACCAATGAAATATTTTTGTAGTCAAGAATATCCAAATCAAGAAGATCAAATATTTTTATTGTTTTATTTAGTTCTCTTAATTCGAATATTTTATGATAACAATGTTTACAAACTCTTTGTTCTTCAGAGGTTAAATTAAAATATTCAAAGTAGGTTTTAATATCATATAAATTATTTTCTTTTGGAACTGTATCTATATTAGTTGGTATCTTAATAAAATAATTTGAGCATAAATTACAAAAAATTTTACCACAATTTCTACAATGATGTTTTCTTACTAATAAACTGAAATCTGTAGAACATTCTGTACAATGTACGACATTATTATCTGGTACCCATTGATATAATTTTCTATCACTAATATTGTTAAATGAACTTTTGAGCGGTAATGGCTTATAACCCTTATCATCGTAATCAATTATATCTTTTTTAATATCATTTTCAATTAACATAGATATTGATAGATCATTGTTGGAGTCCATTACATATAATTTATAAATAATTTTTAAGTTAATATGGAAAAAAAATACTTGAATATAATAATGGAGTATAAATTTAGTGTTGGTGATAACGTATTATATGACAATGATGGTAAAAAAGAGCTTTGTTTTATTTTTAAGCATAGGTCTCATTCTCAAAGACCTACATATCTCGTAAATAATTTAGAAACATCTAAAATATCAGATCAAGTAGAAGAAACAAGTTTAGAAAAAACTGATATTAAAAGTGTTGTAGATTATTATTGGAATAATATAAATTATACAGGTGATAATGGTGTAATGTCTAATTATATTGTTAATAATATTTTGAAAAATATTGCAACGACAAAAAACGTTATTTGGGGTCCTAATATTTCAGATCAAACATATACACTCAAAATTGATAAATATCCTGCTTGGATAAAGAATAAAAAAGAATAAAATTAAGATAGTTAAGTAATTTTATTTTTTTTTAGTAAAAATTTTCTTTTTTTCTTTTGCTACCAAATTCCAATCATAAATGTAATCAAGCTCATATTTTTCATTTTTAAATAAAACTATAAAAAGATTACGCAATAAATTATAATCAGGTTTCTGTGTAAATCGTAAAATTCTACAATATTTCATATAATATAAAAATTCCTGAGGTAAATCTCTGCATAAATCATTTAGACTGGTGTTACTTTTAATATTAAAAATATTGTTAGAACGTTTACTTTTGGTTGAACCTTTAAGACCTTGCCATGGTAATTTCCCTTTAAGAAAAAAAATTAACATATAACCTATTGATTCAAGGTCATCTCTTCTGCTTTGTTCGATTCCTTTATGATTCCGTATAGATGAATATCTAAATGATCCTGTAAAATTTTTATCTGTTTTATACTCAATATGACTGTTATTAATTGTATATTTTTTTGATAAACCAAGGTCAATCATAAATATTCTACTTTTTAAACGGCCTGTACCTATAAGAAAATTATCAGGTTTTATATCACGGTGAATATATCCTGCATTGTGTAACTTTTCTATGCGATTAAGAATTTGTATTCCAATCATTAATACTGTTTTAATTGAAAACTTATTATATGAAAATTCAAATAAATCTTCAAGTGAAGGTCCTAAATAATCCATAACGCATATATTTTTTTCAGGACCTTTTTTAAAATAATGAATAGTAGGAAATCCGAGAGTATTATTTAAGTCTTTATAAATCTTACACTCATGTTCTAATCTATTATTTTTTTGTGAATCTTCTATTTTAATAGCTACATTCATGTTTTTTTTAGGATCAAAAGCTTTGTACACAACTCCGAAAGCACCCACTCCGAGTTTTTTTTTAATTTCATAATTTTCTAATTTATCCATAATTACAGTTATATATTAATTTTTTTTAATAAAAAATCTTTAACTAATAAATTTAGTTTTCATCACTTTCTATTAAACATTCTTCAGAATGGACTGTTTTTACATCTGTATTAAAAGAAGTATTTGTTGGAACTATTACTGGTTTTAATTCATCATCACTTACAATAAGACACTCTGCTGGTTTTTCTTGAATAACTTTAGGCTTTCTTGATTTGGGAAGAAGATCATCTATTCCATTTTTTCTGTATTG
>MDTB01127319.1_pt1 | contig 17130 bp, 17 predicted proteins | sample 811161 | NCBI WGS metagenome assembly MDTB01 (sample SAMN05326650, study PRJNA326480) | marine metagenome | isolation source: seawater | place: Mediterranean Sea | collected 2009
GTCGTTTAAATTGAGCGTATTATTCTTTAATTCAGTAAAGACAATATATGATGTCATTATTTTTGTTATGCTCGCCGGAGGCAAAACTAATTGAGGATTCTTAGACGCAATAGTCATGCCGCTGTCATAGTCAATAATTATATAGGAACTTACATCTGGATTAGGAGCCTTTGGTATTGGTGCTGAAAAGATATTACTGCTTAATCCAAAAACTAATATTGTCAGTATGCTTGTGAATAAATTTCTCATCTGTAAAAATTTCATATTTATTGCTTTAAATTATAACATAAATTCTGATCATTGGACTGTTGATTTAGCCTTCTTAATTTCTTTACTTAAAAAAAATACAGCTAATGCATATAGCCTACTTCTATTGTATCTAGTGATTACATAGAAGTTTTTATGTCCAAAACTATAACTCTTTCCTGATTGTTCCTTTCTACGAATAATAGAAAGTAATGTTGAATCTGAGATATTTCTACTAGCAAGGATATTTAAGTCTTTAAAATATTTATAAGGGGTGCTAGGTTTATAAGATTTTAGAGATTCTTTGTCAATTGATTTACGATTAGCGGCATTACTTTTAAAATTCGTCATTATAGGCTGTCCTTTTTTCCATCCATTTTTTTTAAAATAATTTGCTACGCTACCTATAATATCTTCATTAGAATTCCATAAATCAATCTTTTGATCATTATTGAAATCAACCGCATAATGTCTATAACTGCTAGATATAAATTGCGGCTTACCTAGAGCTCCTGCATATGAGCCTCTAATATTTTTAGGATTAAAATTATTTTCTTTACACATCAATAAAAAATTGATTAATTCACTTCTGTAAAACTTGGCTCTTCTGCCTTTGTTTGGTCCAAGTGATAATGATGCTAATGTATCAAAAGTTTTAAATGTACCTGTTCTTGCACCATACTTACTTTCAATTCCAATTATGGAAATAATTATTTCAGGCGGCACTCCAAATTCTTGTGAGGCAGCTTGTAGAACTTTTTTATTCTTTTCCCAAAATTCCAATCCTTGTGATATGTTTGATTTTGTAACAAAAAGATTTTTATAATTAGTACAATTCTTATCAGATTTTTGGCAGCCATTCCATGTCAAAATTCTCTCTGGGGCTTTTTTGAAATACTTTTTAATTTTTGGTTGAGATTGTATTTCAGAAAAAAGTTCTCGTAAGGTATTTTTATCATAAGAATATTCTTTATACATATAGTCGATAAAGTCTTTAACTTCATTGTTTTGATAATCAGCAAAAACATTTCCTGTGCAAAAGAGAAATATAAATAACAAGTTTCGTATCATTTTCGCAGAATCCTCTGATGTGATTTAATAGACATAATCATTCCAAAGGTAGCAAATAATGTCACCATGGAGGTTCCCCCATAGCTCATAAATGGTAAAGGCGCTCCAACCACAGGTAAGAACCCAATTACCATTCCTACATTTACAAGTACATATAAAAAAATTGTTAAACTTAAAGTTCCTGTTAAAATTCTACCAAAATTATCAGTAGCACCTATGGATATGCTAATTCCCCTAAGTGCTATGAATAAATATAGTGACATCAATACCATTACACCTAGAAAACCAAACTCTTCACCAAAAGCAGTAAATATAAAATCTGTAGAATGTTCAGGCACAAAGCCTAGTTTAGATTGAGTACCATTAAATAACCCTTTACCGAAAAAGCCTCCAGAACCAAGGGCTATTTTTGACTGCATAAGATGGTAGCCAGAACCCAATGGATCAGATTCAGGACTGAAAAAAGTTAAAACTCTTTGTTTTTGATACTGATGCATATTCATCCAAAGTATTGGTAATAAGGAAGCTGTGGATACTGAACTTACTATGAAAAATTTTAGAGACATTCCGGCAAGCAGTATAGCAATGGCTCCAGACATGCCAATAAGTAAAGCAGTTCCCAAATCTGGTTGTTTCATAATCATAATCACAGGGATAAGAACAATTGCTATAGCTACAATTATATATTTTGTTCTTGGAGGTAAAGGTTTATCTGAATAATAACTAGCTAACATCAGTGGGACGAATATCTTCATTAATTCTGATGGTTGAAACCTTATAAAATACAAATCCAGCCAGCGGTCTGCAGTATTACCTACCCCAAAAAAAAGAACAAGCATTAATAAAATGATTGTTAAGAAGTATAGCAAAGGCGCAAATAGTCTTAGGTTATCAGGATTAACCTGAGCAATAAAAATCATAACTACTATGCCCAGGATGATTCTTGTAAATTGTTTTAAAACTAAATTCATATTACCATCAGAACTACTATATATTGTTACTAGACCGATTATAGTAATCAAAATTATAGGTGTGAGTAACTTCTTATCTATGAATAAAAGCGATGATATTCCAGAAAATGGCCTTCGTCTGCTTTCTAAAAAGTCACTCATTAATCGCAACCTTTTGTGTTTTATTGTTCATATAATACTCTATGATGTCTCTAGCAATAGGTGCGGCAGTTGATGATCCACCACCACCATGCTCAACAATAACAGTAACAACTACTTCTGGTTTATCAAAAGGAGCGTAACTAATAAATAAAGCATGATCTTGAAGGTTCTTTGTACCCGTTTTACCTTTATCTAAATTATATACCTGAGCTGTTCCTGTCTTACCTGCATATTCAATATCACCAACCTTTTTCATATGAGATGCAGTACCAACTCTTTTTTCATTGACCACTCTCCACATAGCATTTTTAACAATCTCAAGATAATCTTGATTCTTCATTTGTGTATAGAATTTATTATTATCTGGATCATACATTGTTAATTCTTTAGTTTTGTTATCTTTATAACTTAAAAGCAAATGAGGGATAAATGTATTGCCATCATTTGATAATGTCGATGTAGCTAAAGTTAATTGCATTGGAGTAGCTAAAAAATATCCTTGTCCAATTCCAACATTGAGTGTTTCTCCTGGATACCATGGCTCTTGTTTAGTTTTTGACTTCCATTTTCTGTCTGGTATTAATCCAGTTTTTTCACCATAAAGGTCTAAGTAAGTTTTTTGCCCAAAACCATACTTATATAAATTCTCACTTATAGTATCAATACCTGTTAATTGTGCGACTCTATAGAAGAACACATCACAGGATTGTGTTAACGCATAAGATAAATCTGTGTCGCCATGACCGTCCTTTTTCCAACAACGAAAAGGTCTTTTATGGTTAGGAAGTTCATAAGCACCATCACAATTAACGAGTTTACCTGGATTAATAATATTTTCTTCTAATGCTACCAAACCTACAAAAGGTTTTAGTGTTGAGCCAGGAGGATACTGACCCGAAATAACTCTATTAATAAGCGGCTTTCTTTTATCATTAATTAATTTAGAATAAGCTTTCTTAGTCAATGAACTAGTAAAAAGATTAATATCATATCCAGGCATGCTAACAAAGGCTAAAATATCACCATTGTTTGGATCCATAACTACAACAGCACCTTCCTTATCTTTAACTTTGTCATAGATAAATTTTTGCAATGATAAATCAATTGTAAGGTAAATATCTTTACCCCTAATTGGTTCTTTTTTTTCTAGTGTTCTAATGACCTCACCCTTAGCATCTGTTTCTAATTTTTCATATCCTGGTTGTCCAGATAGAATATTCTGATAGAACCTCTCAACACCTAATTTTCCTATTTCTGTCATACCTTCATGAATTTTTAAAACTTCAGAATATATATCATCATCTGAAACCTTACCCACATAACCCATAACATGTGATATTGCTTCTGGGTTTAAATATCTTCTTTTAGATTTAGGGGTGAGTTCTATAATTGGAAGAGTATACTGATCAACAGCAATCCTGGAATATTCTTCTAGAGAGATGTCTTCTAGAATTGTTATATCTTTAAGTCTTCTATTTTTAAACTGATCAATAATATCATTGTATTTATTTTCATCGAGAGTCACTAAGTTTTTCAATTTTTTTAAAAAATTATCTATATCCTTTATGAGTTCTTTTTTCACGATAAGATTAAAAGTATTAATATTATCAGCTAATACCTCTCCCTTACGATCATAGACAATCCCTCGCGTTGCCTGAACGGGTCTAATTCTAATTCTGTTTGAATCTGACTTAACTGAATAATAACTATGTTGTGATACTTGAACGTCATAAAGCTCAACCATATAAGAGACAAAAAATGTAATGACAATTAACGTTGCCACAAGGGCTCTATTCCTATGGGACTTCCGTTCGTTTTGGCTATCGCTCATTCGATCCCAGCTATATTTTTCTTCAATCTTATGCCGTTTTCTGATAGAGTCTCTTCGAGCTTTGGTTTTCATTATATGATTATATGAAGACTTCATTAAAAAGAATATAAAAATATGTTTTCATTATATATTAATACAAAAATGAAACTTATCCAGCACAAGGAGAACTATGTTTAATTTAGAATTATTGCCAATTTACCTAGGAATTATTGGCCTTATCACTGCTTTTTTACTTTACAAATTTATACTCAGTTTTGATGCTGGAAAAGGTAAAATTGTTGAAATTGGAGATGAAATTCATCTCGGCGCGATGACATTTATCAGAAAAGAATACTCAATATTATTTATTTTTGCCTCAGTATTGACTGTAGGTATCTATATTGGTCTTGGACCACAAAGCACTCTTGCATTTATAGTAGGTGCGCTCTGTTCTTCTGCCACTGGTTTTATAGGGATGTACACCTCCACCAAAGCTAATGTAAGAACAACAAATTCCGCTAATGAATCTGGTATATCAGAAAGTCTCACGATAGCTTTTTTTGGTGGATCAATAATGGGTTTAACTGTTGCAGCAATGGGGCTGCTGGGCTTAGGTTTATTGTATTTTTTATTTGCTAGTGATCCACAGACAGCATCTGTCATTCATGGTTTTGGTATGGGTGCTTCAGTTGTTGCATTATTTTCAAGAGTTGGTGGAGGCATCTTTACAAAATGCGCTGATGTTGGCGCAGATTTAGTTGGTAAAGTAGAAGCAGGAATACCAGAAGATGACCCAAGAAATCCTGGCGTAATTGCTGACAATGTTGGTGATAATGTTGGCGATGTTGCTGGAATGGGTTCTGACATTTTTGAATCATATTGTGGTTCTATTATCGCTTCTATTGCTATTGCATCTACTTTAAGTCTAACGCTTCTCAATGATTTAGGTCCAAGAGAGTCATTAATGTTTCTTCCATTAGCATTAGCGTCTCTTGGTTTAGTTTGTTCTATAGCAGGTATTTTAATTGTTAAATATTTAGCGAAAACAACTTCAACAGATAAGATTAGCGGCGCACTTCGTGGTGGTACTTTTTCTGCTGCAGTTCTATTCGTTGTATTTTCTTATATGGTTATTCAGTTACTTAGTATCAATTCTAATATTTGGTTTGCAGTACTAGCAGGAACAATAGGTGGTGTGATAATAGGATTGATAACTGAATATTATACGGGTGGTTCACCGGTTAAGAAAATAGCTGGCCAAGGTGAAACTGGAGCAGCTACAGTGATTACAACAGGACTTGCAATAGGATTAGAGTCTGTTGTTGTGCCAATACTCTCAATAGTTGTAATTATATTTATTGCTAATGCATTTGCTGACTTGTACGGCGTAGGTATTGCTGCAGTAGGTATGTTAGCAACTGTGGGAATAACTATGGCAATTGATGCCTATGGTCCAGTAGCTGATAATGCTGGTGGTATAGCAGAAATGGCAGGACTTGGTGAGGAAACAAGAAAGATTACCGATAGCTTAGATGAGGTTGGTAATACAACTGCAGCAATAGGTAAAGGCTTTGCAATAGGTGCTGCAGCTTTAGCGGCTCTTGCTATCATTACGGCATTTGTTCAAGAAGTAAATCACACTCATGTAGAACAAGGTAAACCTGTAATACAACTACTACTAACAGATACTAGGGTGTTAATAGGTCTATTTATAGGTGGAATGATTCCATTTCTTGTTGGTTCATTAACAATTACAGCTGTTGGTGATGCAGCTTTTGAAATGATAAATGAGATTAGAAGACAGTTTAAAGAAATTCCAGGACTTTTAGAAGGAACAGGCAAGCCTGATAATAGTAGATGTGTTGAAATTGCAACAACAGCAGCTCTTAAAAAGATGATTATGCCAGGAGCAATTGCTGTATTTGCCCCAGTAATAATTGGCTTGAGTTTTGGGCCAGAAATGCTTGGTGGACTTTTAGGCGGTGGGCTATTAAGTTGTGTACTGCTTGCACTAACAATGTCTAATGCAGGTGGTGCTTGGGACAACGCAAAAAAGTATGTTGAGCAAGGGAACTTAGGAGGCAAGGGCTCTGATGTTCATAAAGCAGCTGTCGTTGGAGATACTGTTGGGGATCCGCTAAAAGACACGTCTGGGCCTTCAATGAATATTTTAATTAATGTGATGGCAATTGTTAGTCTTGTTATTGCACCATTATTGTAAATGAACAAAAGGGGAGAAATATGAATATATTATTTTTAGGAGCGCCGGGCTGCGGTAAGGGAACACAATCAAAAAAATTAATTAAAGAATATGGTATACCGCAAATATCTACAGGTGATTTATTAAGAGAAGAAATAAAATCTGGATCTACTCTCGGTGAAGAACTTCAAGAAATTATGTCAACTGGAAAATTTGTTAGTGATGATTTAGTCTTGTCTTTAGTTTCCAAAAAAATTACACAGGATGAATGTAAATCAGGTTTTATCCTAGATGGCTATCCAAGAAATATTTCTCAAGCTAAAAGTCTAGATTTACTATTTACGGAAAAAAATATCAATCTCGAATATGTTTTTTTAATTGATGTTCCTTTCTCAACTCTCATTGAAAGATGTACAGGTCGACTCTTATGTACGACATGCGATTATATTGGAAATACCGATAGGGGTGAAAAAATTGGAGATAAATGTGAAGAGGGAGAACTATATCAACGAGAAGATGATAAAGAAGAAACTGTAAAAAATAGACTTAATGTTTATAAAGAGCAAACGGCACCTATTATAGAGTTTTATGAAAATAAAGGTATACTGCATAAAATGATTGGGGGTAATGACCCTGATGCTCTATCAGGAAAGATATCAACAATCCTAAAATCTTAATAATTACTAGACTACAGCAACTCTTATATTTTTCTTAAATTTACATGATATAATTATCGTTATTATGATGATAGGGTGCTCGAAAATTAAAAAAATAACTATTTTGATACTGTTTCTATTTATAGGGCCTAATAATCTCAATGCTGCTATATTTCCAGATTTCGTAATTCCAGATGAAGAGATTTTAGATATACTTGAAACTGGGCCATCATGGATTCCTAGGCCTTACAAAACACCTATTGAGCAAGGAACTTTAGTAAACAAAGAAAATCTTGATAAATTAGAGCCCGGTCTAAATAAAGCTCAAGTAAAATTCCTTTTAGGAAGTCCGACAATTATAGATGTTTTTCATGAAGAAAGATGGGATTATATTTACTATAACAGAGACCAAGGCAACTTTTCTGACCCCAAAAGAATCACAATAATATTTAAAAATGAAAAGGTTGGTGAAATTTATGATCAGCATAAAATTATAAAAAAATTAGGTGATGAAATTAATAATGCATATCAAGATGCGCCCATCAATAATCGTCTAATTGATGAGGAATCATATCAAGAAATAATAATTGCTAAACGAGAAGATTACCTAACTGCGACCAAAAAAAATAGATTACCAGTATGTATTAACGATGAATATGAGAGTTACTTATCACAGAAAACATTATTTAATGCAGATGAAGATACTCTTGAAGTTAGGTCTGATACTCAAAACCAAGATGAAGAAGGTATTTTTTATGCTTCAGGAAATGTAGAAATTGAAAGAGCTGATGACTTAGTTAAATCAGACGAGGCACAGTTTAATGCTGATACTGGAGTGCTCAATGCAGAAGGTAACGTAAGGTATTTAACGGAAGATTTAACATTATATGCAACCAAAGGTGGTTATAATAGCCAAAATAAAACTGTAAGCTTTTCAGAAACAACTTATAATTTTCCAACCCAAAAGAGACCAGGGCGTGGTAAAGCGGATGAAATATTTATTGATGACGCTGGAGTAGTTTATTTGGAGCCAAGTAGTTATACCACATGTAGCATTAATAATCCTGACTGGCAGATAGCCTCATCTAAAACAATTTTATATCGTGATATTGATAGAGGACATTCTTATAATATTTTTTTAAAATATAAAAATGTTCCCGTACTATATTCACCATTCTTCAGTTTTCCTTTAAGCAATGAAAGACATTCAGGCTTCTTACTGCCATCTTTTGGTAGTTCTGGAGAAAGTGGAACGGTTATCTCTACTCCTTATTACTTTAATATAGCTGATAATATGGACATTACATTAAAACCAACTAGTTTTTCTGGTAGAGGCCAAATGATTGAGGCTGAACTAAGATATAAAACAGAAAATAGTAAAACTGAAATACAGCTTGCTAATATGGATAAGGATGATGTAAAAGGCAAGGGTCGACATGCTTATTTAATACGTGATATAAGAAACTTTAGAAATGATATTGAACTAAAAAATGATGGCATATGGGAAGGAACTTCTATATCGTCCAACATAGATATTGGTGGTATATCAGATTTAACCTACTTTGATGATTTTGGAAATTCTGTGTCAAGAGTAGGAAGAACTCATATAAGAAGAGAATTTAAATTATCGAGAAGGGATCTTGGTTCTTTTGGTTCTCTAACAAGCTCGATTAGGGCCACAGATTACCAACTTGCGAAGGCTGATCTCGTTGAACAGTATAGTGTATTGCCTCAAGCAAAAATTAAATATGAGAGTATTGAAAAAAATAGAAAGCTTAAATATAACTTTGAAGGAGAGATTGCAAACTTCAATCATACATATTCATGGAAACCTACTGGAACAAGAATTATAGCTTACCCTTCTGTAGAATACCCAATTAATAATATAGGCTGGAAAGTGAGGCCTAAGATAGGTCTTATGCATTCTACATATTCACTATCTGGTAATACTAACAATAGTATTAATAAAACCACGCCTATAATAAGTGTAAGAGGAAAAATGATTTTTGATAAAATTACTAGTAATAGTATTTTACAAACATTAGAACCTGAAATGTTTTTTTTATATATACCTGCTTCTAATCAAGACGAAATTCCTTTATTTGATGCCGGGGAAAATGATTTGAAGTATAACCTCTTTAGTGAAAACAAATTCTATGGGAAAGATAGGCTTAATGATGCCAAACAAATAACTTTAGCACTTACATCAAGCATTACGGATATAGATAATGGTAATGAGCTAATAAGGGGAACGATAGGTCAAATATTCTACCTAGATGATAGATCTGTAAACTTAAATAATAGTACTACTAATCATTCTGATTCCTCAAATATGGTAGGGCTAGTAAATGCTAGATTATCAGATTATTGGAGAATGAGCGGTTATACTGAATTTAATCCCCATGATGGACATGGCCAGGCAAACCAAATTCGTCTGTCATTTAAAAAACCATATGGTAAACAAAATCAAATTTTTAATACTAGTTATAGATTTACAAGAGGGACTCAAGAAGAAGTAGATATGTCGACTGTTATACCCGTTAACAATAGACTATCTTTAATAGGTAAAATTAATTATTCATTCCATAACAGAAGACATAGAACCGAAGACGCATTGGAGAAAATGTTTGGCCTAGAATACGACAGTTGCTGTTATGGGCTCAAGTTTGTCGTAAGAGACTACTGGAATGGAACAAAACAAGATAGTGCATTATATTTTGAATTCTTGCCGAAAGGAATAGCAACAAGTGATAATACAACTGCAGAATTATTGAAAGAGGGTATATTGGGGTACCAAGATACATTTGATTACTAGAATATGAAAAAGATTTTATTATTTATTTTATTATTTAGCATAACGATATTCTCTAATAATGTAACTGCTGCTGATTATAATGATAAAATCATTGCTATTGTAAATGATCAGGTGATATTAAAATCAGAAATTCAAAATGCAATAGATTACTTATCTCCTGAAGAAATTACAAAAGAATATAGCACTCTCAATGAGAATGAAGTCATCGATAAAGTCTTGGAAAAGCTAATAGAGAGGAATCTTTTGCTGCAAGCTGCCTCAAGATTTGGTATAAAAATATCTGATATTGCACTAGAGAATAAAATATCTGAGCTAGCACGTTTGCGTAAAATGTCAGTTAATGATTTAAGAAATGCAATAATATCTAATGGTCAAGACTATACAAGATACATTGAAGAACTAAGAGAAAAAATGACAATTGAGACATTATTTGTCACACAATTTTACTCAAGAGCTAATGTTACAGAAGAAGAGGTGGAAAACTTTATTGAAAGAGAGAAAATTAATCAATTTGGTAATATGGATTATGATCTCTTAGAGTTTGTCATAATTGATGAAAACAAAGAATTAAAATTAAATGTATTAGATCAAATATATAAAGATATAAAAAATATTGGATTTAATGAAACAAAAAATAAATTCGCAACAATAAATATTAGTGTAAATAATCTAGGCGTGGTAAATCAAAGTAAATTACCTGACTTATTTATCAAGGCTTTAGATGATAAATTAGATGATGAATATACAGATATAATTACTAGTTCTAAGGGTTATCATATTCTAAAAGTTGTTAATACTGTTAATAAATCGTCAACTTTGATTAATGAATATAAAGTGAGACATATTTTGCTTTCACCTAACATTATGACAAGTGATGAAGAAATAAGAAGTAAATTAATATCTATTAGAAATGAAATTAAAGACCTAGATGATTTTATATTATCTGCAAAAAAATATTCTGATGATAAGGTTTCAGGTTTTAAAGGAGGAGATTTAGGATATCAACGCACAAATAAATTGGTATCAGAGTTTGCTTCGGTAATGGAAAAGATTCCATTAAAGAAAATAAGTGATCCTTTCCAGACAAAATTTGGTTGGCATATTCTCTATGTTGAAAATGTACGAACAGTAGATGATACAAAAACTATTGTGCGTAATAATATAGCAAATGCGATTCGTATAGATAAAGCTACGCGTGAACGCGATGATTGGATGGCAAAACTTAAGGATCAAGCATATATAGAGATTAAGGAATTTTAATTGAACAAAATCGTTATTACACTTGGTGACCCAGCAGGCATAGGACCTGACTTAGGTGTCCTCTTAGCTCAAAAAAATCTTAATAAGAATATTATAATAATTTCTGACCCTACTTTATTAATTGATAGTGCCTCTAGACTAAAAAAGAAAATAAAACTCAATATCCTAAAAAATGTTGAATCAAAAACATATTCTGGAGAAAAAATAATAAATGTTTTACCTGTGAAACTTAATGTAAAAAATAATCCAGGGAAACTTAATCCTAGTAATTCTGAGTATGTTATAAATACAATAAAAATGGCTGCGTCATTATGTTTAGAAAAAAAAGTCAAATGCATGGTCACCGGGCCAATAAGTAAATCAGTTCTTAATGATGGAGGATTTAAGATATCAGGTCATACTGAGTTTCTAGCAAAAATATGTAAAAGTAAATCTGTTATGATGTTAATGAATTCTTATATGAAAGTTGCTCTACATACAACACATGTTCCATTAAAGAATGTAAATAGGTATATCACAAAATCCTCATTGATAGAAACCATACAAATTATAAATAAAGATTTAAAGAAAAAATTTAAAATAGATAATCCAAAAATTTTAGTAACAGGTCTAAATCCTCATGCGGGCGAAGATGGTTTGCTTGGTAATGAAGATGAAAATATAATTAAACATGTTATTAAGACTATGCGAAAGAAACACATTAAAGTAGATGGTCCTATACCTGCAGATACTGCGTTTATAAAAAAAAATATAAAAGAATATGATATTATTTTAACTATGTATCATGATCAAGGCTTACCAGTAATTAAATTTAATAATTTTAAGAAAACTGTTAATGTCACACTAGGCTTACCTATCATCAGAGTTTCTGTTGATCATGGGACCGCTTTAGATTTAGTGGGGACTGGAAAAATTGATACCTCAAGTTTCCTAGAAGCAATCAAAGTAGCTAAGTCAATTAGTGGTTAAAAGATATAAAAAAAGATTAGGTCAACATTTTCTTTATGATAGTAACGTTATCAATAAGATTATTGATGTTATAAGACCGAGCAAGAAAGATATATTTCTTGAAATTGGACCTGGAGAAGGGGCACTCACAAATTCTTTATATAATGTAATAGAAAAGATTTATTTGATAGAAAAAGATAAGGACTTGATTCCATTTTTGAAACATCAATATGATAATACTAAAAAAATCCATATTATTAATGCAGATATATTAAAGTATGACTTATCAAAGTTAATGACAAGTCAATTTAGAATTATTGGGAATCTTCCATATAATATTTCTACCGAAATTATATTTAGAGTTATTACGATGGCGCCTAAAATTAAAGATATACACTTTATGTTGCAGAAAGAAGTTATTGAAAGAATTGTGTCTACACCAGGCTCAAAAATCTATGGGCGATTGAGTGTAATGACTCAATTATACTTTAATGTAAAAAAATTATTTAACATATCAGCTAATGTATTTATTCCAAAACCTAAAGTAGATTCAGCTTATATAAGATTATTACCAAGAAAAACAAGATTTCTAAATCAAAATCATGAGATATCATTTAAGAAAATAGTAACAATAGCATTTACAGCTAGAAGAAAAATGATAAAGACCTCGCTGAAAAAATTTATCGATGAAGATACATTAAAATCACTATCAATTGACCCAAAATCAAGACCAGAAACACTTTCTGTAGATAATTTCATGGATATTTCAAAAAATGTTAAATAAGTTAATCTTATATGCTCTCTTTTTCTATTCAATCAATAATTACATTGAATTTTTCACATGGTATTTAGGTGATGAATCAAAATTTACGCATGATGCGCTCCAATTATCAATTGCTTCTTTTCTTCCCATGTTTCTATTTATATTTTTAACTCATTTTTTATACTATCCCAAAAGGAATGATGATCATGCCTTAGTGATTTCTTTTCCTCCGCTTATATTACTTTTTTCTATTAATTTGGGTTTTTTGATATCAACATTAAATCTTTATTATTTTCAGCTATATAACCTATCAGATTTTTTTAATCTATTAAGATCAACGAAAATAGGCATTCTATTTATTATAATAGCTTTAATTATTTTTATTTTATCAATTAATGAGTTTAATAAAGTGAATGAGGACCCTGTTCCAACATCATCATCCAAACTTATAATCCAAAATGGAATTTATAAGTATACAAGAAACCCAATGTATTTGGCAATGCTTATATTGCAACTAGGTATTGGAATGTCATTAAGCATGATTCATATAATACTGTTAATGCCTCTAACATTTATAATATTAAACTACTATGTGATACTACCTGAGGAAAAATATTTAGAGAGTAAATTTCAAAATAGATATCTTAAATATATGAACAGTGTTAGACGCTGGATTTAATGCATATGATGATCATGATTATTATGTGACCTTGGGTCTATAACTTTTAAGTTAAGCATATATCTGACTTCGTTTTCATCGTAAGTAACAATCATAATATTTTCATCTAATACTAGTTCTCTTCGTTTTCCCATTAGCATAAGATGCAAACCACCACTTTTAGATTTGATCTCACCATTAGCTGGTACAGTTAAACTTTCCTTTTGCAACATCTTAGCAGTACCATCACTGGAATATTCCATAGTATGAGCTTCGACTTTATCATAGACAGGAGATGTATAGTGTTTTAACACAATATCTTTACCTGTATTATTTTTAAAAGTTCCATATCCAACACTAACAGGACTGTTAGGAGGCCCTTTGTGAATCACCCCATCAATTATTTCTAGTGCAGCACCACCATCAAGGTCTGGTTTTATACCGCTCATAAAGGCATGAGCACTTGATATAAATAATGTAGTTAGCATCATAAATGACAAATAATTTTTCATGCTTAATTATAACTTAAATTAAATTAAAATCATTAATAATGTTGATTAAAAAATATTTATGTTAAATTATAATAAATTATGAATGAATACTTATTAAAAATACTAGTATGCCCAAAATCAGGAGATTCTTTAGAATACTCAAGTACTACCAACGAATTAATATGCAAAAAATCAAGACTTGCATACCCAATCAGAAATAATATTCCTATATTGCTTGTAGAAGAGGCTAGGGAAATAACTAGAGAGAATTTAGATGAAAATTAAAGTAGGTATAAAAATAAAAGATATGCCAATCACATCAACAGATAAGAAAACCAAATTATCCGACTTTTTAGAAAAAAACTTGATTATATATTTTTATCCAAGAGATTTAACTCCTGGCTGCACAACAGAAAGTATTGACTTCAATAAAAATCTTTTAAAAATTAAAAGAGCGGGTTGTAACATAGTTGGGGTTTCTCGGGATTCTGTCAAATCGCATCTAAAATTTATTGATAAATACTCATTCAAGTTTCCGCTAATTTCTGATCAAGAAGAAAAACTATGTAATGCATTTGATGTAATTAAGGAGAAGAGTTTATATGGAAGAAAATATATGGGTATTGATAGAAGTACTTTTCTATTGAATAAGAAATTAGAGGTGCTTCATATATGGAGAAATGTCAAAGTTCCAGGACATGTAGATGAAGTTATAAAAATTATAAAGGAGAATAAATAATGGAACTAGTACAATTATTTCTATTTATCATGATTGTATTGACACTACTTAACGGGTTAATATTTTTTAAAAGACTAATAAAACTCCAAGAGGAGAACAATAAATTACTAACTAAACTATTATCTGAAAAACAGTCTTCAGAAAATAGCCAAGCCATGGCTAGTGAAGATTTAGAGAAACTTAAAACAGAATATATGAAAAATATGAGGTAGTATGTCTGATAATATTTTTTTAAAAATTGTTAATAAAGAATTACCTGCAGATATTGTATATGAAGACGATATAGCGATTGCTTTCAATGATATTAGTCCTCAAGCACCAACCCATATTTTGATTATTCCTAAAAAAGAAATAACTAAACTCACTGACAGCACATCAAATGATACAGAACTACTAGGCCATTTATTATTTGTTGCAAAAAAGATAACTGACGATTTAAAAATTGAAAATTATAGAGTTGTTATTAATAATGGCTCTGAAGCTGGACAAACAGTTTTTCATCTTCATTTACATGTTCTTGCGGGAAGAACATTTGGATGGCCGCCAGGTTAAATTAATTTTTCTTTTTGAATATACCGAAGATTTTATCCATTAAGTCTGAAAAGGGATTTACTCTTAACTTTTCAGATTCAACAGCAATTTCATCTATGCATTTAACAGATCTTGCTGCATATGGACCATTTGCTGTTTCATCATACAAAGCCACGATATCGAAACCTTCCTCGAGAGTATGCCCAATTTCAAAATTTTCATCTCTTGATTGAACCTGGCCCTTCATTAAGGTAGGCATTTTAGCTAAATATATAGGTTCACAATTATGATTTTTAGCTTTCTCTACAATTTTTTCGTCCACGATTACTTTTGAATCTAACTCAACCATAACAAAGTTTGAGTTTTCTAGAAAAGTATCTAAATCAGAAATATCATCTTGATTTTTGACTCTTACGCCAACAAGTGTCTCATCAGATAGTAACTTTTTAGCTTCTTTTATTTTATCTAAACCAAAAGCCTTGGGTATTGAAAAGTATTTAGGACTTATGCCAACAGCAAATTTAAGATAGTCTTGAAAATTTTTATCATCTACATCATTCGTATCCAAATATATAGCTGTATCCAGCTTACGTTTTTTACATTGTTCTCTAAATATATTAACCCTATTGGTTACAATAGTTTCTCCATCTCCATGAACCACACGTGCAATATCCACGCCATCTGTCCATTGTCTTGCGATGCCAGCTATAAGCATGGTAACTAATTCTTTCTCATCATCTGTTGAAGGCCCTAAAGTTGCAATTATTAAGCTTAATCTATGTCGCTCTTTTGAATTTGTCATGGTAGTCCTTAAAATTAATTATTTTTCAGTATATTGTATAATGACTCTCTAATCCAATAGATGATAGTATAAAAGCATGATAGAACTTCTAACAAACCTTAAACTCATATTTTTTGTAATGTTTTTTTTCTTAATGCTAATAATCGAAAGTTATTACCCTGAAAGAAAGTGGAGTAGCGGAAGAATTATTCGTCTAGGATTCCATGGTTTAATAGCACTAATAAATACATTGATTATGAGGGTGCCAACATTGTTCCTTATCGTCCCTGCTCTTCTTATAACAAATGAAAATAAATATGGCTTGCTCAATAGTTCTGAGTATAACTTTATGACAAAGGCTTTATTGAGTCTATTATTATTAGATTTGGCATTTTATTGGTGGCATCGAATAAATCATACAGTGGGTTTTTTCTGGAGATTTCATTCCGTACATCATCTTGATACTCATCTAGATGTAACAACATCATTGCGCTTTCATATAGGAGAATTAATATTTTCATCAATGTTTAAAGTAATATTGATATTTATAATTGGGATTCCAATATCAATATTCATTTTTTATGAGATTATTCTATCAGCGTGCAATCAGTTTCATCACTCGAATATTCGTTTATCCGAAAAATTTAATTTAGTTCTTGAAAAATTTATAGTTACACCTAAATATCATACAAACCACCATACAGTTAAAAAAGCGTCACGCGAGGCAAACTATAGCTCAATACTCACAATCTGGGATAAAATATTTTTCACATATATTGATGCAACTAAAACCGAAAGAGAATATTTAGGTTTGGACGATAGAGATAAAGAATTTGGATTAATCAATAATATAAAACACCCATTTATTCAATAAATAATATTGACAATAAATACAATATTTGTTGTAATACAGATACGCCGTTTTGAAACTCAGCTTGCCGGCGTTAAATAGCTAAAGCGATCGGTAGACCACCAATGCTTAGCGTATGGTGGTTTTTTTTTGGTTTGTTGATCTTCAGCTTGTGACCAATACCGATCAGGTAAAACAC
>MDTB01015097.1_pt1 | contig 17129 bp, 7 predicted proteins | sample 811161 | NCBI WGS metagenome assembly MDTB01 (sample SAMN05326650, study PRJNA326480) | marine metagenome | isolation source: seawater | place: Mediterranean Sea | collected 2009
TTTAGCTTCATCATATTCTTTAAAAGAATCTCCACCACCGTAAGAAAATTTCTTCTCATCCCCAGTTCCAGAAGATTCTTGTAAACCAAAGAGTTTCATCAAATTAAATTTACTGCCATTAGATCTAACAACATCACCTATCCTAAGCCTAATCATAGGACTGGCTGTAGGAATTTGAGAAAACGGCATAATAAAACTCTTACCGCCATCAGTGAGTTGCCTTCCCTCTGACCACTGTGGATACACCATTTGAGTTAGCTTATTTATGCTTAGCCACATTGAGTCAAAATCTTCTTGAGAAGTAGCTATTACCCAAAATCCAACGTTTATCGATCTTTGAGTGTTGTTGTAGATTTTAACTGGATCTACTCTTCCGTAAGCCTGCATATCACTGTATTGGACAGAGAAAGAATCTTTCATGTCAGTTATAAAAGCGTGAAAACTTATAATTTCATTTGTTCTAAGATCGTGAAAATAAAATGGCATATATTCAGATTCCAACTCATTTTCAAACTTCAAAACGTCTTCAGAACTAATCCTTCCAGTTTCACTAAAATCTATTTTCCTACGATGCCGCTCAGTACCTTCGTAATCACCAACTTTAGCAGCTACCTGCGTCATAACTTCTGGAAGATTATTAGCTAACCCTTTTGCATTTAAAAGTGCTACTGGCAAAATCATATTTGCAGGGGCTGATCTGTGCCTCCAAGCCAGCGTGTTTCCAGTAGGGGTAACCCTAGACTTTGTTACCCTAGTCGGACCGGTATCTTCAATCGATTCAATTAAAGCCCTGTTTCCTAACGCTGCAAAATCTCTGACTTCATTTAATTTAGATTTTTCGCCAACAACAGCACAAGCCATGAAAAATTTAAAAGAAGTAAGACCAGCAAATTGCCCTACCAAAGTTGCTAACACAGCCTTTACAGAACCTCCTAAAAGAGCTGCTTGACCGACCGCACCTAAAATCATCATTGGGTTAGAAAAAGTATCTATAATTGCATTATTGTCTCGCATGACGTTTCTCATCATATTGACATAATAGCCTTTAGATTCATTTATTTTGTCAATAAACTTAAAAATGTTTATCGCTTCACCTGCAAACCAAAGACCAACTGTTAAGAAATTTCCTTTATCATCTGATGGTGGTTTTAATCTAAAAAACGCAGCTAATCCATGAGCGATGCAAGTAAAAACTGGAAACCTAAGATAGGGAACCCCCATACTGACTAGGGTTGCCTCGGGAGCATCAGTGTATTGCCCCATGGGGAGTGATCCAGGATCTTTTCCTTGAGCGCGCTCATCTTGAAATTCTTTAAAAAGTAACTCTAAAAATATACCGATAACAAAACTCAAACCAAAAAGAGTTATCAAGCCTTGACAAACGAAAGTCACTGCCGCGAGAGGGTTTCCTGTAAAGGGTTCTAGGTAAGAATTTGTAGCTCCAAATGATTTACCATAGTTTAAGGTAACAAAGTCACCAGAGCCATCGAATGGGTTTTGTGAATCAGCCCAAGATTCTTCAGCATCGTCTGCTACTCCTATATCTACTTTTGGACGCCCACGACGATTTGATCCTTTATGAGCATTACCTGCATATGTTTCTCCAATAGAAACTCGAGTGTCTATAAAAGCGCCAGGAGCTACTGTGAAGAAATTTTCGCTGTCTGGATCTGAATTTCCTCCAGCATGGCCAGTCTGCTTAAGCATCAAGGAGGCACCTACTTTTCTCAAATCGTTTATAGCAAGATCTCCTAAAGGGGTATTTCTACTATACACACCAAATTCTTGATGCAAAGAACCATAAGCTCCTGCAGGGTTGGAGTAAGCACCATCTCTAATATACGGAGATTCTTCAGAAGGAGAAAATCTATTATTGTTAACCAGTATAGAAGAAATTCTTTTTTGAACTTCTGGTGCTTCTTCAGGAATTTTATAAACTTCGCTCTTATCTCTGCCAGTAGGTTCTGAAAGCGCTGGTCCAGAAGCGCCGTCGAGAGTTACATAATCTCGAGAATGTTTTATTTCCCTTAAAAGTGTATGACCAGAACCTCTTTTGTTTTTATCAAAAAAAGCTTTAAGAGTAGGGTAGCGTAATGCGGTATCTGTAAATTTTCCGGAATCTGAAAGGCTTCTTAAATTTTCTGCTTCTATTGAATCTTCTGACAGCGAAATAAATTGTTCTCCATTAGTGTCACTTTTTATTTCTGCTATTTGATCTTCGGAGTTCGAACGAATATCAATTTCAGGATCTTGGCTTTCAAATTCTTTTGTTTTAGGGTTTTGAATCGAAACGTGTGTAATTGAAAAAGCATTCTTTTGTGTTAAAGCGCTAAGATAATCTTTTAACGTTGATTTAGTATTATTCGGTAGATCATCGCCATCTTCTACTCTTCCAGGCCTTGAGTCACTATCAGGAGGACCAAATTGCCCAGAGCCTTCTGGGTATATTTTTTTCTTATCATCAGCCATTGTTGTTCTTATCTACCACTTCTTCTTTAATATATTTCAATAAACCCCTTTTAGCTTCAGGGTGATCAAACAGCTTTCTAATATGGTCTGCTATTTCATCATACTTTTCAAGCGGAAAATTCTCCATGACATTATCCCATATTTTTTTAACTTTTTCTTTCTCTTCGTCAGTCATTTTAACTTCCTCCAACGACAACGACAGCTCTCTTACCCATCTTCTTGTTAGACAATGCATCAGAAAGTCTTTCAGCGTCGAGTTTAACATCTACGTTTATAGTAAAATTCAGCTTCTCATTCTCTATAGTAAAAGTGTTCTTCCCCATACCCATCGCATTAGCAAAATTTTGTAATTTGACGTCTATATCCATCGGCGAAGCAGCTACTCCCATTAGCGCTCTATACGTCAGATCATAGCTTTCTGCAATGCCTTCTGCTACTTGTACAATTTTCCCTTCAGGTCCAAAGTATTTATCATTATAAGCTGATATTACTACATCCATAGATTTTATAGCGCTGCTTATTGCTCCAAATGGTTTTTCTGCTCCTGTAACTCCCTCTAAATATTGGGAACCGTCTTTTATTATAGCAGCAATACTCTTGAGACCCTTAATAATTTTGTCCTTCATAGAGTCTCCCCAACCAAACATAGATTTCTTTTCCATATTTGGAATTACCATGTTGTCCATAGCTTCAAAAGTTTTATTAAGGACTGTAGCTACTTTTTCTATCTTTTCAAAAGAAACTATAGCAGCATCAGCATTTGGAATGTTCTTGTTTATAGTTTCATGAGCCGATTGTATAGTGGCAGTAATCGGACTAACTCCGTCTAAGTTAAATGTTGATTCTTTCAAAAATTCAGTATCAATTTTTCCAGAATGACTTAAAGCGGTCATTAAATTAGGTATAGACTTTTCTAGCAAAGTACCGATATTAGCTATAACCTTGTCAAAATCTCCTAGATTCATATCTTTGACTGACATAGTTGCAGTAACCATATCGATCATATTAGATATCATACTTCTAATAGAGCCTCCCGGGCCAATGAGCGTAGAAATATTAGAGAACATAGTTTTAACTTCTTCTAATGCTCTCTCGCCGGCGTTTATATATTTATCGCTCTTTGCTTTTTCAACCATTTTTTGAAATCCGCCAATTGATTTCATCGCAGTCGCTATAGCACTAGTAATTTTTCCGAAAATCTTAACTTGCTCTTCTACCTTTTTAGGATCTTTGCCTTTTAAAGCTTTACCCATTATGTCAAGGACTGAAGTTACGAACCCTGGGAGTCTGGTTATCAAGACATCTAAAAGCTGACCCATGCCTTCTAAGACTACGTTTGTAGTATTAGCTACATCACCACCCCCACCAGACAAGGCTGAAAATGCTTGTTGAACATGCTTATCTTCTACCATCAGCTTCAAAGGTGGACCTAAACCTTGCATTAAATTAGCTATAGAATTTATGATATCTGCAACGATTCTTGCTTTTTCTAAACTTGACTTCGACATTCCTTGAGCTATAGTAATCAACGAAGTCACCGTTGTAGTAATAGAAGATAAAACTTTAGGAAAAAAGTCAGCTAAAGCTTTAACCATCTCTGTAGGCTTTCCACCCCCAAGTATACCAGCAACTGTGCTCATAAGACTTTCTTTTGGAGCTAATTCGTTTAGCTTAGACATAGCTATTAGTAAATCTTTAATAATAGAAACAGTCGCTTCAGTTTTCTTAGGAGAAGGAATGTTGATTCGGTCGATCATGCCGATCATTTTCACAAGCTGAGGTCCACTATCGATAAAAAACTCTGCAGCTTCGTCTACAGATTCGCTGCCAGACCCAAACCATTTAGTCAACAAGCTTTTTGATGATATCTTTAGCAGTTTTGCTGTCATATCTACAACTGTACCTGCTACTGCTAATTTTTCTTTAAAGTCTGCTGGTATTCTTAACTTGTTGTTAACTCTAGATATAGCATCGGCAAATGTTCCCATCGAATCTTCAAAAAAGGTAGCAGCAAAATCGATGCCTGAAGTTAGTGCTCCACCTACAAAGCTTAGAAGTTTTCCAGCAACTCCGGCGCCGACCATAGTAACAGTTCCAACTAATGCTAAACCAACCAGCTTCAAGCTGTGAATAAACTTAGGCATGTCTATGCTGCTAAAAATCTTCGAAACTTTCTTGATAGCTTTTGCATACCTAACCATACCGAGTTCAAAAAGTTCGGCAGATGCTTCTATACCCTCTTCTAAAGCTCCACCAGCTAATTTTACTAATACGCCTAGAACTCCAATACCGGCAAGAGCTGCAGTTGCTATTAGGGCTAAACCGACAACGCCTAAGAACTTAACAAATTGCTTAAAGTCTATTCCGCGTATTCTTTTCATAACTTCTGATATGGCTTCAGAATACGCAATCATGCCAGTACTAAAAAGAACAGCAGCTGCATTTATACCTATAATGGCCATGCCTATCATTGGTAAAAGAGCAAACATTTTAGCTCCGGCAAATATCATGACGCCAGAAGCTATAATCGCACCACCAACAGCAGCAAATGCCATTCCAACTTGCTTCCAAGAAACTCCTTTAAAAGCTTTCGCTACACTGGCTATTGCATGGCCAAAAGCTAAAAGGGCTAAAGCAAAAGCTCCGGATATAACTGTTATTAAAACACCGGCTTTGATAATAGCCATCCACTCAAGTTCGTTTATGTTATCAACTATTCTCTTAACCCAGCTAACTGTGTCTTGTGAACTTTCATCTGGAGTATCGGGAGCTTCAGGACCTTTTTCTTTAAAGATACCTGTGAATTTTTTAACCATCCAAGAAAGGCCGCCCATCACCATGCCACCAGCAACAGCTTTTACTATCGCCCAAAGAAGCAAAGGTCCAAAAACGTATTTTGCTAACCAGACAGCCATTGGTTTCCAATTTTCTGAAAACCATACTTTAAACTTTTCCCAAATTGGAGATAAAAAGTCTCCAATCTTACCAGCAACCCAGCTACCTAGTCCCATAAGAAGTTGACCAAAAATTTCTGATAATCTGCCAAGAGATCCTAAGACTTTTTCACCAGCAGTTCCCTTTTTACTAAACATAGCAGCAATTCTGTCAAACATATTATTAAAAATATCTTCGGGAGAACCATCTTTTTTGCCAAGAAGCCAATCTCCCAAGTCTTTCAAAATACCCTTTATATCATTATTAAAGTCCGTTAGGAACTTAGGATTAAAAAGTTCTGTTAGGTTTTCGATGATGCCACTTCCGTTCAATAGCCGCATAAAAAACTTTCCAAAAGTTTTCCCAATTTCAAACACAGCTTTCAACAAATGACGAATTGTTTTAAGAAGCTCTTTCATTTTTGGATCTTGCGAAACAGCATGCATAAAACCTTTTCCAAAAGCATCCATTATGCCAGTAAAACCTTGCCCCGCATCACTAATTTTTTCAATCGCTTTTGCTAGCTTAAGCATAACTTCTTCTTGCGACATTTGATTTTCTTCTGCATCGCCAGCAGCGTCAGCAAAGTCTTCATAAGCTAAGCCTTGATTTTCAGCAGCAAAAGCATTCTTTAAAGCAGATTCAGAAAGCCCTGTTTGCGCCATTAAAAGCTTCTTTTCTTGACGCGTCATGTTCTCTATTGATTTACCAGCAGCAAAGAAAGCATTACGCATCATGTCGATACGCTCGGCCGGGTTTTCAGCATTCATCATTTTCATGGTATCTAATTGAATACCGAATGCTTGGTTTAATTGAGATACGCTATCAGCTGCCCCTTCAAAGTCATCAAATTTATCAACAACCCCCTTGAGGTCTTTCATGTCCATGCCAAGTTTTCTAGCGTAAGCCGAAGCGGCCCCCATTTCTTTGACACTCATGTTACCAAAAGTTGCAAAATCTCCCGTCATATCTGCAATATCACGGCCGATGTCTTTAGAGCTCAATCCAAACTTTTTAGCCATCTGGAGAGACATGCTTCCCACTTCAGTCATCATATCTGATTGAGATTTACCGGAAAGAGCTGCATTTTTCATCAACTTTCCCATTTGTTCTCCAGAAAGACCAAGGCCTTTAGAGAACATAACAGCTTGCTCTGCTGATTTTCCGAACTCATCTCCAAGAAGGTTGATAGCTGGACCTAAGCCTTTTGCGATGTCAGCAACAGCTCCCATCATTTTTGCCATGCCTTCAGCACCATAGCCGAAAACACGAGATGCTGACAATCCTGTACCCGCTAAATTACCGGCTGATTGACGCATATCTTTAAAGCCGGCTATAACATTTTTAGCAGGACCTTCGGAGAAAGCGCCAAACTCTTTTCTTACGTCTTCGAAAGCTTGTCTTAAAGCTGTAGTAGCTCCAGCCATATTGTTAGCCATTCCGACTAACCCATCAAATATAGCAAAAGGTATTGCTATGATAGCTTTCCCTATGCTAAAAATACCCGAAACTACGCTTCCTAAAAGACCGCCTAAAGCGCTTAAAGAAGTTCCTATATCTTTGAATCCGGTAACTAACCCTACTACTGCGCCCACGCCGGCTGCTAACCCTGTAGAAAGTTTTCCAAAGAAACCATCTGCTGATTGAGTATTTCTTTCTTGAGCATCTGCAGATTCATCAGCAGCTTCGGCAATATTTCTAAAACCAGAAGCGCTTCTTTCTTGATTTTCTATATTTCTATCTTGTGCTGAGTTTAATTGTTGTGATATTCCGAGTTGACCGCCACCGAGCTGGTTAAGTTTCTCTTGAAGGGCAACACGCTCTTGAAGAAGCTTATTGATTTGGTTTTGAAATTCAGCTTGTCTTCCAAGATCTTCAGCCACTGGTGGTCCCCTTAAAAATTAACCATAGCTATAATTATTACACAAATAAATTTTGCGTAACAGTTTAAAAGGGCCAATGAATACCAGTTGCTTCAAAAAAAGATTTTGATGCTCTCTTTTTTTCAAGAATAGCTTTTTTGACTTCTAAAGTACTAGAATCTTCAGAACAAAGAGCATCGTATAGCTTTCTAGACTTAGAAAGGGCTAAAGCAGTAGCTTCTACTATCCTTTTATCGCCGTTGATTTTAAAAGATTTATTCTCGCTCATTACGTAAGTTGCGCAATCAGCAAAAAAATCTCTCCATTTGATTTCTTGTAGCATATCTTTAATTATGTAAATCTTCTCAATTTTGCTGGTACTTGTGCTCTATGTCTTCCCATTAAAGCTCTCGTACTGGGATCATTGTGATGAGCAGCCCTAGTTGCTGCACCTTCGCCACCATTATTTTTGTTAGTCTCTTTGATTTCTTTATTGATTCTCTCTATGAACCAAAGTCTTTGCCACACCGGTAGTAAATAACAATCCATGTATCCAAAACCCATGTAATACATTAATAAAAAGATATGATTTAAAAATACCTCTTTATAATCATGCGTCAGGCCAAAAAAACGAGGCTCCCAGAGGGAGCTTTACCTCCGAGACTTCTGTGCAATGTACACACTCTAACCAACCCGTTAAATCAATACCAGGTTCATTATCGTCTAAATGTCTTCTTAAAGCTAAAGAATCTCTAGCTGGCATATTCTTAACAAACATGTCTATCTTGCTTCGATCTTTAATACCGTTAACTTCTAAAATAGAATAACTCAACCGCTGAGTAACCATATGATCGCCAGAAATTCCTTTTTTCTTGCGCCTCTCAGCTATTGTCATTATTTCTTGCTCATCTTCGCCAGTTAGAAACTTAAACCTCACTGGTAATCCAGTTGTTGGAAGCTTAAACTCAAAAACGTTAGATCCTAAAGAAATTGGATCTGTTGATAGCGGTTTAATAGGCATGTCAGTTAAGTCAAAAATTTGCTTATTTCTCTCTCCGCATGCGGGGCAATCAACTTCTACATTATAGTCAGGCCCGTATCCGGTCACTCGAAGAGCAGTCATGACAGCATTTCTATCTCCGGAAAGCATCTTGTCTGGATCAATCGATTTATCGATTAAACAAGACTTTAAAAGAGCTGAAATCACCGTCCCTTTTTTAATTAGAGCTCTTGAAGTTAGTATATCTTCATCTTTAGCAGTCATCGCTTTGATTTCTACAGTTTCTCTATTATAAAGCGGACTATCAACAGGGTATGTTACACCTTTAGAAGGTAAAGGAACAGATTCAACCGGAACTTCAAAACCGAAATCATCTCTCATAACATTTTTAGTTGGTATGCCAGTCGGAGCATGCTGGCCAAATAGTTCGCCTCTTGCGGCTGAATTGTCATTTTCGCTCATTGCGTATTTACCTCTCTAGTATAGAATTACTACTTAAAATTTATAAAGAAAGAAAGAACAGTAAATAAAAAAAATCAAGAAGCGCAAAAAGCGCTTCTTGATTATAGATAGCTTAAAAGAAGATTAATCTAATATTAATACTGCAATACGCAGTTATCAAAGCGGATAGTCATTGAAATCTCTGCTGGATCTTCTGAACCGTAGTCTAGATCTCCAAAGCCGGCTGATTCCAAAAAGCAACCCTTAAAATCCCAGAGTTCAACAACAGTGCCCACTGCATCCAGAAGCTTTAATTGACAATCTCTTTTATAGAAATCTGCGTAACCCGCTCTACCCGACACAGATTCAAAATGAGTTCTCACCCATTCCATAACCTGCTGCGCTCCTGAAGGTGCAATTGGATCGTGGATAGTTACGCTTAAAGCGTCAAATTTAGTTTTACCAGCTATGAAACGAGTTGAATTCATAAATGGAACTTCGATTGCAGCTGTATTAACTGTCGGTCGAGCTGCAGTTTTAACTAAGTACGCATCGATACCCTCGATGGCAAAGACCCAGCGAAACTTTCGCTTGGGCTCAAATTTATTTGGCAACATGCTTGAGACATTTAGTGTTTCGGCCATTGTGTTCTCCTAATCTCCTTTTAAATATACTCTATATTAGATTTCTGCACCTGCGTTTGTGATTACAAAGTCAAGTGAAATAAATTCAACTGAACGTGTGGGCTGTAAGAATATTTTCCCACGTAATGTATTATTTTCTACGTCATTCTGTGTTGTCGTAGTCGTATCAATCTTTACCAAGAACCTATCAACACCTTGTTGCTGTTGAATTTGCTTTAAGATTGGGCCAACTTGAGCTGAAAATCTTGCTAAAGTTGCTTCCCTATTTGGTTCAAAGATAAAGTTATTAGCTACCCTCTTTACTCGTCGACGTATTTCTATCAATAGTCTACGAACATTAACTCTGTCTAGAGAGCTTTGAGTTCTCAACAAAGTCTTTTGACCAAAAACAACAACTCCGGGGGTGTGCGGAAACGCAGTTAATGGGTTGATATCGACATCATAAAGAGAATCTAAGTTATCTCTATTCATTTTAACCTGGGTTTCTAAAACGTTAGACATGGCACCTCTAGTGAAGCCGGCAGGAGCAAACCAGGGATGAGCTAATTGATCATTTAATGCAAATGCACCAAGCACCGGTACCGATGGTGGAGCCTGCACATTTATCCCAGTTGCGGGATCTTGCAAAACAACATCTGGAAAGTAAGCCGCTGCAAAGCTAGAATCTAAAACTCTATTAGAGAATCGATTCACCGTGTTTGAAACACTAACTTTTTGAGCAGATCCTGTTATCGGTGTGTTCTCAGAATCGTAAACTATAGCGTCCATAATATACATTGCATCGAACCTATCTTCTACCGCTTCAATAGCTTTATCTGTTATTAGGGTTTGCCTAATTCCTGGAATTGCTAAAAGCTGAATATCTACGTCAGAAACTTCTTGAAGAACTTCAATAGCTTTCGTGTAAGTTGCGGCAGTTGAACCGTTCTTTCCTCCCTGATCAGCCGGCCAGTCAACTTCTCTCATGATTGCAGTATCAGATAAAGAAGCTTTCTCTTTATCGAAAATGTTAACTCCATCAAACCCGCCTTGAACAATGACGTTAAATTTCAAAAATCTTCTAACTGAACCTAAGTCTAAGTCGCTAGTAGAGTTCAAAAACCTTGTCTTCGATCCAGCCGGTGTGCCATCAGTATCAACAATAGCTTTACTTAGCGCGCCATCTCTTCTGTACTCAGCAACAGCCCATTCACGAGAATCAGGGCTTCCTGCAGAGTTGGTAACAATTTGTATGTTTTCTAAATTAAATTCATTGTTATTGTAAGAGTTTGCCGCGGCATTGTCTCTCAACAAGAATTTAACTTCCCCGGTGGAAAAATCAGGAAAATACTTCGACAGAGAAGGAAGCATGCTAAAAGCTCTAGAATTTTTATTAGGCTCGTAGTATAAATCGTCTGCTTCAGTTTGAATGCCCCAACAAAAAGCCGATTGAGCTCTTTTCTTTGGAACAACACCAACTCCGATTGTTCTTCTAAGAGGAACTGGTGGCATCTTTATATTCTTGTGAGCTTCCTTAGCACTGTCTAAAATTTCAGAATCTGGATTTGTAAATAAATCATTGCCATCAATCTGAAGCTTGGGAATCCCTCGGAATCCAAATGGCAACGCAGTGTCATCCATAGAGCCGTTGGCAACAGCGGCTGAAACTTCTACCCTAATATTTCTAGAGTTGTTTTCAAACTTACCATGTAAGCTTAGCTTTTGAGAACCAGCTCTCTTATCAAAATCATAAAATAAACGATAATCTCCAACAATTCTTGCAACATATCTATCAGATTTAGCATTTAAGTTAACAGCAGAGAATCTCTCTAAAACCCTTGGCTCTCTGTCTGAATCGTTGATATCTCTAACTACTAAATCGAAAGATCCAAATCGATCTTTTTCGCTTTGAGACCTTCTAATATTTTCGATAGTAATCTTGAAAACTGAGTTTCCGCCTTCGCCATCATCTAATGCGTGAACTTTAAAAAGATCTTGCGAAACTCCGCCAAATTTTTGTGATGTTATCCATGGAGTTACTGCGGTTCTAAACCTATCGCAAAAGTTGTCTGTGTTAGGGTGGGAAGATGCATGACCAGAGTTTCTATCTGCAGCCTGCCTTAATAGCATAGCCATATCGGCACCAGATCTACCAGTAGATGTCATGTAAGGGTTGTCAGCAGCAACCGGAGTTGCATAAGTTCCAAAAACATCATAATGAGTATAAAGTAAGTGACCGGCAGATTGAAGAGCTGCTGGGTCTGTATTAAAAAGATTAGGAAAGTAATTAGATGCTTGTGGATCAAACGAAGCAGTTATCGCATTTGGATAATTAGATGTTGCTTTATGTCCGTTAAGAAGCATGACAAACTCTTGTTTTCCACTAGTGATATTAACTGTTCCCAAAGAACTTCCACCGTTATCTAATCCCGGTCTCGATCCCATAACATCTGAGCTGTTTGCAGATACTTGATTGACAGCAGCCGAACCACCGTAGAAGACGCCGTTTGCTCCAGCGACAAATGTTTGAGCATCATTTGAAACTGCGGTGTTTGTCCAAGCGTTTCTGATTACTGTATTACCTCCAACTCCCGCGGTATCTTGTGTAAGAGTAACTACACCTCCGACGGCGACTGCAGTAATTCCTATATCACGGCTGTCTCCGGTATGGTTAATGGTTGTGGCTAAATCTGCAGCAATTTGAGTAGCTGTTCTGCCTGTTCTATCAATGACGGCCGGGGTAGCGGCCGCGTTGGTGGCACCGTCGTGACATCGATATTCCCTGGTTGTTGTACCGTCTGTAAGGAATATAGAAGCGTCTCCTCCAGGAGCCGAAGATACAGTTATCTTTGCCGTAGCTGAGGTCGCTGGAGTGAATACCTTTTGACCTATGGGAGTGTTATTAGAAACTGAAGCTCTAGATGATGACATCGCAGGAACAACCCCAGAGGCAAACATCATAACTCCGCGAAGAACTGGAGCAAACTTAACCCCAGTAGCTGCGGTAACCGCATCTAAACCAACTCCAGCTTCTCTAAATATTAGTTCACCAGCGCCGTTAGCGAAAGTAGAAGCTACAGTAACATTAGAGTGGCCTATTGTGTTTGTTATCACAGTATTACCGTCTCGGCCGAACTTGACTTGAGTCAAAGTCATAGTCTCACCAGCGATAGCAATGTTGATATTGCTGTTTGCAACACCCGCATTGTGACCATTCGCATTGTTTATTGCAGCTTGAAGCTGCGTTAGCAGCACTGATTGCAATGAAGATTCAACATTCGGTATCGCTACCGCGACTGCGCCAATCCGCGAATCAACAGCAGCTACCGTAACTCCTGTTCCTAAAACGTTTCCGGCTGCGATCAAATCGCCAGTGTTTTTGGCCGGGTCGTCTGTAGCTTGGTCTACGATAACGTACTGCTTAGATGTGCCGGCTGTATCAACGATTGTAATTGACTTACCAACGATTTTTGCTCTATCTGAGTTAGAAGTTATTGCAGCACCTGCCGCTGCTACTTTTATTTCTGCAGATGCTTTTGCATGCGGAACTTCTTTCATCATACACGCTAGAAAATGAGTTCGACCAGGAACACCTTGACCATCAACGCCACCGGTAAAGTGGCTCGTTACAACAAGTCCAGCTGGGAGCACTTTTACATTAGCTTGATCTTCACCCAGTATCACAGTATTTCCAGCAGCCCCGGGAGTAACCTGTTCTAAAGTTACCTGTCGGGCACCTCCAGAGTCTGAGCTGGCCACGGTTGCTGTAATTTTATTTTCGTGGTTATTAGCATGCTCGATACATGCTTTTAAGTCGTTGGCCAAATTTGCGTTTGTGTCATGCCTAAACTCTCTGGCAGACGCGTCTAAGCTAGCAGCTGCCGTATATGTTTTTACAGTACCGTCTGTCGAAACTAGCGTTATCTTGTCACCTGTATCGATGGTACCGTGAGTAAGCATTATAACTGCATTAGCTTTGGCTGGAGCAACGTTAGAACCAGCAAAACTGTTGTGATAAAGACGGCCAGAACTTGGATCAACTTGCCTCTCACCAACAACAAAGCCGGCATTTAAAACCGAACCAGCTGGCTGACCTTCGCCTTTTGAGCCAGTTAATGTTGAATCGATCCTTGCTTTGCCATCACCTGCTCCTAAAACCCTTAAATAAAGGCCTGCTCGAGCGTTTGAAAACCACTCTCTAAGAGCCATGGGACCAAACTTATCAGAACCTATAGCTCCGAACTCGCCGACGAATTCTGAAAGGTTCGCAAATACTAGAGGAACGAAAGCACGTCCCTTAGTAGCTGTACCGATTACGCCGGCAGGAACGCCGACTGGACCGACCCTCGAAGGACCCGAAAGATCAATTTCTCGAGTGCTTACTCCTGGACTTTTAAATGTCAGTTCTGCCATCTGTTAACTTCTCCTGTTATTCTCTTATTCAAAAGAGACTCCACTATTTGTGATAATAAAGTCTATTGCGATAAATTCAATCGCCCGGGTTGGTACGACAACTATTCTACCGTTTAGTCGATTATTCTCAACGTCTTCCGAAGAATTGTTGGTATCATCCATGACAATCTGGAAACTATCAATACCAGCTTGAGCCTGTACTGTTGCTAACAACGGAGTTACTAAGTTAATGAACCTAGCTCTTGTTTCGTTGTTGTTTGGCTCAAATAATAACCTTTGTGCTACTCCCGTAATTAATCTCTTAATCTCTAGAAGCATTCGACGAACGTTAACTCTGTCCAAGGCGGACTTAGCTAACTGAAGCGTCTTTTGTCCGAAAATTACGAATCCTCCATCTGGAAAATTAGCAATTGGATTAATTCTTGCATCATACAATTCATCTCTGTCTCCAGCTGTTAGACGAACATCTACATTAGTAACGTTATCTAAAGCGCCTCGATTAAATCCAGCTGGTGCAAACCAAGGAAATGAAACTGAATCGTTGAATGATAAAGCTTTCATCGCAGCGACTGATGCTGGAACTTTGACTTGAGTCAAATTAACATCATCGCTAATCACTACATCTGGAAAGTATGCAGCAGAGTAGTTGTTGTCAACAATTCTTCCGGAAAATTGTTCAGCTGTTTCCCTTATATCTGGTGTACTGTTAGCCAACTTATCAAAATCAGTCCTGTTTTCAGTGCCAAACAACCTTGTTATTCCCTCAGAGTAGGGGGCAATATCCATAAGGTATATTGCTAAAGAGTAATCTTTTACGTTATCAGCTGCAAAATCTGTCACAAAAGAATCTCTGATGCCAGGTATCGCAAGAATGTTATGGCGTACCGTCATTGGATCGGTCATGATCCTTGCTGCTTGCTGGTATGTAATGACAGTACTGTTTCTCTGCCCAATACCAGGCTTTCCTTCGTAAAGACCGGTTCTAGCAGTAAAGTTAGTATCAAATTCTGTAGATGCTCTACCTTCAAAATTGGCTGGTGCATCAGCTGATGAAGCTTTATCGTTCATAAGCTCTGAATCTAAATCTAATATATTCAAGCCGTCAAATCCACCATAAAGAGGAAATGTAAATTTGTTATATGCAGTAAATCTGTTAAACTTGACAGAAGAGCTTGCTAACAAAGTTGCCATCGAAACTCTCGTAGTCGGCCCAGCAGGATCGGTTATAGTGTAATTACTTCCCTCAACAGCGGCGTCCCTAAGGTAAACCGCTTCTAGCATGTGATCCCTAGCAGAACCGGTTACGGCTGAAGCTATATTTGCAGCTGAACCTGCTTTGTTCAAAGCAACCCTAGCTAGAGTAAACTTATTTGCATTAAAGACGTCAGTGGCTGAACCTGAAACTAGAACATTAGATTTTGGTAAACCTTGAAATTTTGTATAAGCTGTAACTATTTCGTTGAAAACTCCACCGCCATTAGGGTTGAGTATAGAATTTGATACAGAGCCAGTTAAAGGAACACGCTCTGATTTCAATCCCCAATAAAGCTTAGAATCAACTTTTTCAGTAAGGGCCGGATTTCCAGAAGGCGTCTGAGCCGTTGTAGGCATCTTGCCACGCGTGACTTTGTACCTCAACGGAAGAGGTGGAAAGACAGGAGACGCTAAACTAGCATCTCTTCGGTCTGTTTCATCAATAAGAATTGAAGTATCTACCCTTGTTAGATTACCCGGGATTAAATCAGCAGCAGAAGCGACTGCGTTTCCTAGGACTTGGCCTGCGTTTGTTAGAGCGACTGTTGCGGAATCTGTCAAAGATTCGGAAGTCTTAAGAACTGGAATACCTCTGAAACCAAAAGGAAGAGCTGATTTTGGAACTTCTCCGCTTTCGTAAAGATCACTCATTACAACCCGAACATATAAAGAGCGGTTTGGATATTTGCCCTTAACAATTATTCTTCTCTCTTCTTCTAAATCTGCATCAAAATTGTAGAATGTCTTGTAATCACCTACAAGTCGAGCTACAAAATTTTCGCTGTTTGGATCGAGAGTACAACCAGGATAAGATTCAAGAATCTCTATTTCAGAATCTAAATCTCTAAACTTTCTAACTACAACTTCAAAAGTTCCGTAAGGATTAGCTGGATCTAAAGAAGCTTTAATATTTGCAATAGAGATCTTAACTTCTTCATTTCCAGATGCGCCATCAGATAAAGACTCAAAATGCATAATGTCATATTCTTGTGAACCAAATGGCTGGCTTATAACCGCAGGTGAACGTGCAGTTGTGTACCGAGTATCCATTCGACCAAAAACTGACCAAGCTTTCTGGTAGTTGCCAGCAAAAGGAGCATCTGCTATTACTTTGTCAGCTGGTGGAGCTACAAAAACTTTAGCAACTGGAGCTAATTCATCTTCGACTGGAAGATCAAGATACAAGAGGTGCTTAGTTTCTAGAAATTTGTGTGGATCAGTGTTTAGAACTTTTGAAATGTAAGATGGATGCTCTGGATCCAAACTAGCTTTAATAGTCCTGTATACTGTTGAATTATTCGTACCGATTATTAATACATTAAATTCTTGACTGCTGATCGAGTTTGCTGCATCCATAAGAGATACCAAACCGTCAGTCTGTAAAATAACTTCTGCGCCACCGACGCCGCCGGTGAATGTTGTAGCGGCTGCGTTGTCTGCTCCATTTCTAAGAGCAACAGCGGCAATATTTTGAGTAACTGCTGTGTTACCAACTGAGCCTGCAATATTCTGCGTAATCAGTAACTCAGAATTACCGGCACCATCATTGGTCGTAAACGCTGTTACTAGCGCACCATCGTGACCGCTGCTACCGTCAATAGCTGTCTCAAGTTTAGGAAGAACATCCAATAAAGTTTCAGACTCGGCGATTGCTACCGCGATATCTGTTGCGGTGCCATCGACCTTAGTACCGCCGCTAAAAGAAGTTGCGACGTTTTTTGCAATTGATCCGCCACCTCCGCCATTTAGGAAGACAACACTATGAGCTTGCTGCCCTGGGCGCGTGGCTCTAAGCGTGATATTCTCAGTATCATCACCATTCATCGCAAAAATTCCTGGTATACCACCGACAGCCGCTTGAGCTTGTGCTGCACCACCAGCTGGATCGTTATCGCCTCTGGTAGCGGCATTGGCATATCGAATCTTTCCAGTTCCATTGCCATTACCATTAATTGCTAAGACCACTAAATCTCTAGTTTGGCTAGCATTAAGGCCGAATGCATTAATACCAATCTGGTTATCAGCTGCAGCTGGAAGCGCATCGTCACCCGAGTTGATAAGTATTGTGATTGCGCCGCCTGCGCCACCGGCATTAGCGGGTACGTTGATTGAAAAATTGTTATCGTCTGCAAA
>MDTB01097352.1_pt1 | contig 17129 bp, 14 predicted proteins | sample 811161 | NCBI WGS metagenome assembly MDTB01 (sample SAMN05326650, study PRJNA326480) | marine metagenome | isolation source: seawater | place: Mediterranean Sea | collected 2009
CGTCGTTGATATAGATCCACAAAAGTGTTCTCGAGTTAAAAATAATTTAGATTCACATGTAATTGAAGGTGATGGAGCATCTCAGAGATTACTAGAAACGATAGATATGAAAACAGTTGATTATTTATTGGCTTTGACTAGAATAGATGAGGTTAATCTAGTCTGCTCCAGAATTTCAAAAAAAATGGGAGCCAAGCATGTTATTTGCAGATTAAGAAATACTGAATACCTGCATAAAAACGCTGTAATAACTCCAGAACAGTTTGGTATTGAATATGTTACCTATCCCGAAAAAACTGCCCAAAATGAAATAGAACACTTAGTTAGAAGATCATCAACCGTTGAGGTTCAGGAATTTAATGATGGAAATATTCTAATGGTTGGTATTAACTTAGAATCATCATCTCCATTAATTGGACGTACCATTCTAAGTGTGATTAACTCAAATCCTTTTTGTCGTCATAAATCTGTCTTGATTAATCGTAATGATGATTTTTTCATTCCTACCTTTGAAGATGTTTATCATAAAAATGACCACGTCTATTTTATAGGAAGAAAAGAAGATATTGATGATATTCAAAAAATGGCAGGTAAGCCATCCTTTGATGTTAAAAATGTGATGATTTTAGGATCTGGTAAGATTGGTAGACTTTTAGCGAAATCACTTCAAACTGATTATAACGTAAAAATCATAGAAAAAAATAAAGAAAAAGCTAAAGCATATAGTCCTAAACTTGCTGATACTTTAATGTTAATTGGAGATGGTCTAGATATAGAATTTCTAGAATCTGAAAATATTTCAGAAGTTGATTGTTTTATCGCAGCAACACAAAATGAGCAGACAAATATTTTAGCTTCTTTGCTTGCTAAGCATTATGGTGCTAAACAGGTTATTTTGCATATAACTACTACTAATTATTTGAAATCTGTTAGGAGAATTGGAGCTGACGCTATTGTTAGTAAAAATATTTCTGCAGTTAATGAAGTTCTAAATGTAATTAGATCCAATGAAGATAATGTTGAAATCCATAGGTTTGATGATGTAGGAGTAGAAGCTATCGATGTAATCGTCGATGAAAATTCATATTATCTTAAAAATAAAATGCAGATTGAAGAGATCCCATCTAACTATACAGTTGCTGCAATAATTAGAAACGATCAGGTGAAAATTCCTAATACAATGACTGAAATTAAGTTTAATGATGAACTTTTGATTTTTGCAAAGCCTGAAGATGCACAAGAAGCTGAAAATCTATTTGTGGCTAGATGATAAAAAAACCAATTATTAAATTTGTTGGATATATACTGCTTTCTTTGGGCTTATCAATGTTTGCTACTTCATTGTGGCCTCTATTCTATAATGAAAATGACTTTATAATATTTATTAAGTCTGGCTTAATTACATCTTTAACTGCTTGTATTTTGATATTTTTGTCTCGGGGACCGATAAAAAGTGAAATAAATTTAAGAGATGGCTTTTATGTTGTCACAATATCTTGGCTATTTATGGCTCTCTTTTCCTCTATCCCTTACTATCAATCTATATATTTTAATTCATTTACTGATGCCTTTTTTGAATCAATGTCGGGAATAACAACCACTGGTGCATCCGTATTATCTAATATAGAAGCTCTTCCTCATGGTTTGTTATTTTGGCGATGTTTTACTCAATTTATAGGTGGTATGGGAATAATATTATTTACGATAGCAATTCTTCCAATACTGGGTATGGGAGGAGTTCAATTATTTAGAGCTGAAGTGGCGGGCCCAACAACAGATAAATTAACACCAAAAATAAAAGATACCGCAAAATATTTATGGTATATTTATTTGGGATTAATATTGTTGCAGACTTCAATACTATATTTAGAAGGAATTATATTTAATATTGATTCTTTAACATTATTTAACTCACTTTGTCATTCAATGACTACAATTGCAACTGGTGGTTTTTCAACATTTAATAATAGTATTTTAGGATTTCAAAGCGATATAGTAACATGGACAATTATAATTTTTATGTTTCTGGGTGCAACAAATTTTTCCCTACACTTTTTATTAATTTCTAAAAAATCTTTTGATTATTTTAGTGATACTGAATTTAGGTTCTATCTATGGTTCATAATCATTTCATTTATTATAACTTTTATTAATGTATCATCTTTATATGGGTACACTTTTAAAAATTTAACCGCATCGATGTTTAACGTAATGACCTTTATGACAACTACAGGTTATACATTGTATGATTATAGTACTTGGCCTGCATTATCTCAGTTAATTGTCTTTTTCATGTTTTTTCTTGGCGGAATGGCTGGATCTACGACAGGTGGCATAAAACTAATAAGAACTATTTTAGTTATTAAATACATAAGAGCTGAAGTTACTAGAATACTACATCCTAGAGGTCTCCATCACGTTAAAATCGGTGACAATGTAATTAGTGATGAAATAGTTAGAAGTACATTAGGTTTTTATCTTTTTTACATATTAATATTTAGCATCTGCGCAATTGCTGTTTCATTTGATGGACTTGACTTTATATCATCTATTGCTATTTCAGCATCATCTATTGGTAATATTGGTCCAGGTTTGGGAGTTATTGGTCCAAGTAGCAATTGGGCCTCTTTAAGTGATGTTACGAAATATATATCAACATTTTGCATGTTACTTGGAAGATTAGAAATATTTACAGTTCTTATTTTATTTAGTAGAACCTATTGGAGATCATGAAAAATATTAAAACAGATATACAAGAAAATACACTTGTAATAACTATAAATAGACCAAATAAATTAAATGCATTAAATGAAAGAGTATTAACAGAACTTGAATCTATAATTACCGATAGTAGAGATCAGCCTAATATCAAATGTCTTATTATAACTGGACAAGGTGATAAAGCTTTTGTAGCTGGAGCAGATATAAAAGAAATGAGCTCATATTCTTCCATGGAGGCTATAAAATATTCTAATAAAGGAATAAATTTATTTAATTTAATAGAATCATATCCTAAGCCTATAATTGCTGCAGTTAATGGTTATGCTCTTGGAGGTGGATTAGAATTAGCTCTAGCATGTCATATAAGATATATATCTAAAAATGCTATTTTAGGTTTACCAGAAGTTAGCCTTGGTTTAATCCCTGGATTTGGTGGTACACAAAGACTTCGTAATATTGTTGGATTAGGTAATGCTATAGAAATAATTACATCAGCAAATCATATTAATGCCCAAGATGCAGAAAGATTAGGTCTTGCAAATAGAATTTGCGATAATGCTTTAGAAGATTCTATAGTATTATGTGAAAAAATATCTAAAAATAGTTCTACTGCAATTAGAAATGCAATTCAATCTGTGGTTTCTGGTATGAATGTAAGTTATTATGATTCCTTTGATATAGAGAATAATTTGTTTTCCCAATTATTTCAAACAGATGATTCAAAAGAAGGTATGCTAGCTTTTCTAGATAGAAGAAAACCTAAATTTAAAGATTAGGAAACAGTGAAGAATACAAGAAACTTTTGCATTATTGCTCATATAGATCATGGTAAGTCAACCTTGGCAGATAGAATAATTGAGCATACAAATACTCTATCTAAGCATGATATGAAAAATCAGCTTCTTGATAGTATGGATTTAGAAAGAGAAAGAGGTATTACAATAAAGTCACATCCAATTAAAATTAATTATAATTTAAATGGAGTTCTTTATAATCTAAATCTAATAGATACACCTGGACATGTTGATTTTACATATGAAGTATCAAGAAGTATGGCTGCATGTGAGGGGGCTATATTGATTGTTGATGCAGCTCAAGGAGTTGAGGCTCAAACTGTTAGTAATGCTTTTCTTGCTATTGAGGCAGATTTAACTATAATTCCTGTACTTAATAAAATTGATATTCCCAATATTGATATTCAAGATGCTGAACGTCAACTTATTGATTTACTAGGTTGTAAAAAATCTGATATAATACATTGTAGTGCTAAAGATGGTCTAGGTACAGAAGAAGTTCTAAAAGCTGTCGTCGATAAAATTCCAGCACCAGTGTCTAAAGATAAAGTCGCAAGGGGTCTTATTTTTGATTCATTTTATGATCAATATCGTGGAGTTGTAGCATATCTTAGGATGTTTGATGGTTCAATATCAAAAGGTCATCATGCAGAATATTTTTCAAATAATTTTTCACATGAAATAATTGAAGTTGGTGATCTTAAGCTAAATAGATTAAAAAGAAAATCCTTGGATGCCGGTGATGTAGGATATGCTATTATAAATACTAAAAATGTAGATCAATTAAAGGTGGGTGATACACTTACGATAAAAGAATCCAAGGCAGAAACTCCGCTTCCCGGCTATAAAGATATAAAACCTATGGTCTTTAGCGGTTTGTACCCAGTGGATTCTCAAGATTATCAAGACTTAAGAACTAGTTTAGAAAAACTTAAATTAAATGATTCTTCATTAGAATTTACTCCTAATACCTCTCATGCACTTGGTTTTGGGTTTAGATGTGGTTTTTTAGGCCCTTTGCATATGGAGATTGTTCAAGAACGATTAGAAAGAGAATTTGATATGAACCTTATCACTACATCACCAAATGTTAGGTATAAAATAATGATGATTGATGACTCTATTTTTGAATTAGAAAATCCATCTGAGATGCCAGAAACTGGATCTATAAAAGAGATTTATGAACCCTATATTAGAGCAGAAATAATTACTCCTTCGGAATTCATTGGCTCAATAATGAAAATATGCGTCAGCAAAAGAGGTGAGTACAAATCAACAAATTATCTTTCTAAGGATAAGGTTCAATTAATATTCAATATGCCATTAGGTGAAATTATTTATGAATTTTTTGAAAAATTGAAAGCATCATCTAAAGGTTATGCAACTCTTGATTATGAATTAATTGAAGACAAGCCAGGTAAATTAAGTAAGCTTGATGTTAAAATTGCTGGAGAAGTAGTTGATGCATTAAGCATTATTATTCATAAGGAAAAAGCATACAAAAGTGGCTCTGAACTTTGCAAAAAACTTAAGAAATTAATTCCTAGGCACCAATTCGAAGTACCAATTCAAGCAGCTGTAGGAAATAAAATCGTATCTCGTGAAACAGTTAGAGCATTAAGAAAAAATGTTACTGCTAAGTGCTACGGTGGTGATATAACTAGAAAAAGAAAACTTCTGGAGAAGCAAAAAGCAGGTAAAAAGAGAATGAAAAAAATAGGGGTCGTTGATTTACCCCAGGAAGCTTTTTTAGCTATTCTTAATTTAGATGAGGAGTAATATATGTATCCTGAATTATTTTCAATTGGTCCTATAACAATCACATCATTTGGAACAATGATTGTAATTGCATTTTTATCATGTAATTATTTATTGCGTAAAGATTTTATAAAATATGGATATAATCCTGAATATGCTGATGATATAATTTTTCGAGCTGCATTAGGAGGAATTTTAGGAGCAAAATTATATTTTTTGATTGAAAATTATAGATATGCAAGTGAAAATATTAGTGGATTAGGTAAAATTTTATATGGCTTGCTAACTTTAAATTTTCAAATTGTATCAGATGGGATACAGCTATTTGGTGCAGGTTTAGTTTTTTTAGGAGGTCTAATTGGTGGTTTAATATTAGTTACCCACTTTATATATAAAAAATCTTTAAATTGGTTTGTAGTAGCTGATTTAGTCGCTCCGTTAATTGCTCTAGGTCATGGGATTGGTAGGATTGGTTGTTTATTGGTTGGAGATGATTATGGGATGCCTACTAATTTACCGTGGGGAATAGCGTTTCCAAATGGAGCACCACCTTCAACAGCATTTAACATACAACAAATGGGATGTCCGATCCCTGAAGGCATTTCACCTACAGCTGTTCTTGCTGTCCATCCAACGCAAATATATGAGATGACCTTATATTTTTTAATTTTTCTTTTTCTCAAAAACTTATTAACTAAAAATCATATCCATGGAGAAATTTTTGCAAACTATCTTTTTCTAGCAGGACTGGCGCGATTTGTTGTTGAGTTTATTCGTCTTAACCCTAGATATTATCTTGATTTGTCTGGGGCTCAATATATATCAATTATAATGATGATATTAGGATTAGTTTCTCATTATTTATTAAGAAAAAATAAAGAAAATGAAGCTATATAATTGCTATATATGTAAAACTTCTAATAACAAACCTTATGTAACAATAAAAGATAGTTTAAATATTAGTTCATTTACAATTGTACAATGTGATTGTGGCTTTTGTTTTGTAAACCCAAGGCCTTCAGAAAAACAACTAAATAAATATTATAGTACAGATTACTACCTCCCACATTCAAAAGGAAAAGGTTTGTTGTTTTTATTATATAGAATTGTTCAAAAGATATCTTTTTATAATAAATTTTTATTATTACGCAATTTAATAAAAGAAAAAATTACTCATTTAGATTATGGTGGTGGTGATGGTAAGTTTTCAAATTATATCAGCTCAAAAAAAAATGCAACTTCATCTTTTTGTGATCCATATTATGATAAGTCACTAAATACAGATTTTAAAAAAGATGAATATAATATAATCACTCTTTGGCATGTTTTAGAGCATGCTTATGATTTAGACATCTTATTTCAAAATATAGGAAAATCCTTAAAAAAAAGAGGAAAACTAATAGTAGCAGTTCCAAATTTTGATTCTCTAGAAAAAAACATATATAGAGAAAACTGGGCTGCTTATGATCTACCGAGACATCTTTATCATTTCAATAATATTTCATTGGAAAAACTTTTACGATCTAAGGGTTATAAAATTATTAATAAAAAGAGAATGTTATTTGATACATTTTATATTTCTATATTAAGCAGTATGAAAATATCAAATATTTCAGTAATTAAATCTTTATTTATCTCATTGTTCATTGTTATTAAGGTAGTTATCAAGGGGCCAGAATTTTCATCCTCTTTATTATATGTTTGCGAAAAAGAATAATAAAAATATAATAGTAATTTTTTTAATAGTTTCGTTCTGGAGCTGTAATCAAACTGAATCATCTACAAATTTTAAAGATGTAGATGTTTATACGTCGTTTGAAAATGAAATACCTATTAAAGATATCTTAGATGGCCATCTTTTTGATTTTAAATATTTTACACCTAGCCCTCAGAACAAATATACCACCCAAATTAAAAATACTAATTTATTTTTAGAGGAAAATAATAATTCAGTTATAATGCTTATTACAACAGAAGAAGCTCATGACAGCATTCCTTCTAAAATAGCAAGTAAATTAACAGATAGCTCTACCAATAATGTTACTTTAATTAACGATTACTACACAAAAGATCAGTTATTATTTGTAATAAAAACTAAAAAGATTGAAGATTTGCCTGTTATATTAGATATTAATAAAGAATGGATACTTTCAAAAATCAAAGAAAATGAATTTTTAAAATTAAAAAATCAAAATTTTAATGGAATGTTGAATGATAGTTTGATTTATAATATAAATCAAAATTTTGGTTTAAATATGGAAATTCAAGAAGATTATCATTTAATTAAACAGAATATAGATGAGAAATATATTTGGCTTGGAAGAGCATACCCATATAGATGGATATTCCTTTATGAAGATATTCAGCAGTATTACAATACAAATAAAAGTACTTATAAACGTCTAAATCAAAAATTTGAAAATATTCTAGATATAAATGCTTTGCCTTATAATACCCAGTTTGATAATATTGACATTAATAATGATGAAACTAGAAAAATATATGGAGTATATGGAACTAAAGTTGATGCAGAAAATATTACAGGTGGCCCGTTTATAACGTATTTACTTGATATACCTAAAACAAATAAAGTTTTAATTGCCAATGGTTTTGTAAATTTCCCTGGTAAGAATAAAGTTTACCACCTAAAAGAGTTAGAATATATTATTGAGAATAGCTTTAGAATAAATAAAAATAAAGGGAAGAATGAAAATGAATAAAGTTGCAGTTTTAATTGGAAGTGATACAGATAGATCAACTATGGAGGCAGCAGATAAGTATTATGAACATTTTGGTATTGATTGTGAAATTTTAACAATGTCAGCTCATAGAAATCCAGTGGAAGTACATGATTTTTGTATAAACGCACCTTCAAATGGATATAAAATACTAGTTGGTGCGGCTGGCATGGCTGCGCATTTGGCAGGAGCAATTAAAGCAAATTCTATACTTCCGGTTATTGGCGTACCTTTAGATGGTGGTATTTTAACTGGATTAGATTCTGTATTAGCAACTATGCAAATGCCTAAAGGAGTACCAGTTGCAACAATGTCAGTAGGTAAGTCTGGTGCAATAAATGCAGCTATACTATGCGCTGAAATTTTTGCTTTACAAGATGAAGAAATTAGAGGAAAGTTGTATGACTTTAAAAAAAATGGTGCAAAGCTCTAAAAGAATATTTATTACAGGGGTAACTGGGCAATTAGGAAGTACATTAAATAAATATCTATCCAGATATTTTAAAGTTTTAAATGAGCAAGATAATTTCTACAATATAGATATTTCTGATAGATCTGAATTAAAGTATTTTTTTAAAGAATTATCTGCTGATTACATCATTAATTGCGCTGCATTGACAAATGTTGATTTTTGTGAACAAAATAAGAGTAAATCTTATGAAGTTAATGTCAATGGAATTAAAAATATAATCTCTTGTACAAAAAATGATACGAAGTTAATTCATATATCTACAGATTATGTTTTTAGCGGAAATCGAAATATTTATACAGAGTCTGATATGCCTAATCCTATATCCTATTATGGTAAACATAAATTAGAATCAGAAAATATCCTGCGATCTTCAAATAGAGACTATCTAATAATAAGACCATCTGTTATTTTCGGTAATACTGGAAATAATTTTTATGTTTGGGTGCGTGATTCATTGAAGAATAATCAAGAAATTTCAGTAGTAACTGATCAAATAAGTAATCCAACATGGTCATGGTCTTTGTCTGAAGCTATTTATAAATCTATTTTAAGTAATATTTCAGGTCTTTTTCATTATGGTGGAGAAGATATTATATCAAGGTATGATTTTGCACTTAAAATAGCTAAAATACATGATTTTAATCCTGATAGAATTATTCCAATAAAAACTTCAGATCTAAATCAAAACGCAAAAAGGCCTTTAAACAGTGCATTAGATGTTTCTAAAATTAAAAAATTTATTGATGTAGAACATCCATCACTTGATTATATACTTAAAATAATAAGCTAAATCAAATATAGATTATTATACTGCAACTGATTAATTTTTAATGTTTAAGAGAATAAAAAAATGAATAATATATTAATTGTAACACCAACTTATAATGAATTATCAAACATCGAACATTTATTTTTTTCAATTTTTGAAAGACATCCTGATGTTCATATTTTAGTTGTAGATGACTCATCCCCAGATGGGACTGGGAACTTTGTCAAGAAACATACATTATATGAAAAATCTGTCTTTCTTATTTCTCGTCCAGCTAAAATGGGCTTAGGATCAGCATACTGCGACGCTTTTAATTGGGCTCTTTCTAAAGATTATGATAAGATTATACAAATCGACGCAGATTTCTCTCACAATCCAAAATATTTATCAAATATGCTTGAAACTAGTTCTAATTATGATTTAGTTATCGGAAGTAGATATATTAACGGTGTTAATGTAGTGAATTGGCCTATGAATAGATTGATATTAAGCTATTTAGCAAACCTTTACTGTAGAATTATACTTGGGATTAAAATAAATGATTTTACAGGTGGATTTAAATGTTTTAATAGAAAAGTACTTGAATCAATTAATTTTGACAATGTTAAATCAGAAGGATATTCATTTCAAATTGAGATAAATTTAAAAGCTTTTTCTAATAACATGTCAATAAAAGAAATTCCAATAATATTTAATGATAGAGCTCGTGGAACTTCAAAAATGAGTAAAAAAGTTATTTTAGAGGCGATATATATGGTTCCTTTTCTTAAATTTAAAAAGATATTTAAACTATTATGATATTAAGTATCATAATAGTTAATTATAATACTTCACATTTTATAAATCAAACTATTAGATCTATAAGTAAATCAACTTTAGATATTGATTATGAAATTATTATTGTTGATAATAACTCTAATGATCAAAGCATTGATCTTATAAAAAGGCAGTTTACCAAAGTCAAATTAATTGAAAATCCATTTAACTATGGATTTTCAAAAGCTATTAACATTGGCGTATCTAATTCAAAAGGAAAATATATTTTAATTTTGAATCCAGATACAATTTTAAAAAAAGATACAATTTCAGAGCTTTATAAAAATTTAATTAATGACTCTAATATTGGTGTTGTAGGTGGAAAAATATTAGATTGTAATGGAAAATTTCAACTTTCAAGTCGAAGAGCTTTTCCATCTTTTTTTACTTCAATCTTTCACATCTTAGGATTAAGCTACTTGTTTCCCAAAACAAAACTATTTGGTAAATATAATTATACATATAAATCAAATAATATTTCCCATCCTGTTGATGCTGTAAGTGGAGCATGTATGATGTTTAGCAGAAATCATTTTAATCTTGTAGGAGGTTTTGATGAAAGATATTTTTTATTTTTCGAAGAAACTGACTTCTGCAGAGAAACTCAAAAATTAGGTAAGAAGGTTTTTTATAATGGAAATGCTGAAACAATTCATTATAGAGGTGAGAGTATGAAAACAGCATCATTTAATGTAGATGATGTATTTTTTGAATCTCTTTTACAGTTTTATAAAAAACAAGGTCCATCATATATGCGATTAAGTCTATTACGACCTTTTTTAAAATTTGCGTATAAATTGAAGCAAGTAGTAGACACTTTAAAAATTAATTTTCGCTTACTTCTTCAATCATTTTTTGATTTTCTATCAATTTCAATAGCATATTTTATAGCTATTCCTATTTGGTATTTCATTTATTACGAACACTTTATTGAAAACATATATTTTATTAAGCACCTACCATTATTAATAAGCTATTTTTTAATATGGATTTGCGTAGCATCAATATTTAAAATATATCGTAAAGGTTTTTCTATTGATAAGGAAATAGCATTGGTAAATATTTTGGTTTTCTTTATTTCTTCAACAATAATATACTTTTTTAATTCTATTGCCTACTCTCGAGCAATTTTATTTCTTATATTTTTTCAAACATTTATTTATTCAATGTTATGGAGATATATACTTTCATTTTTTTCAAGTTACAAAATTTTAAAATCACCTAAAATTGTTGATGTTTTTTTTCAACGAGTTGCATTTGTTGGTACTTCTAATTCTATGATTGATTTGATATCTAAAATTGAAAATCAAAATAATATTTATAAAAATATTGTAGGTTATTTTGATACAAGTAAGAAAGATGTCGAAAATGATTATTTAGGCAGCATTGATTCAATCATAGACTCTATTCAAAATTTTAATATAGATGAAATTATTATCAATGAATCTGATGTTAATGAATTGAATATATTTAATTTATTATCAAAAGTTTCAGGAAGATCTGTTATTGTTAAAATACTTCCAAGCGATGGCAATATTCTTTTAAGCAAGGGTCTGGTTGAGTTTATCGATAATGTCTCTTTGATTAAGTTGGAACTGCCATATTTAGATAATAAGCATAGGTTTGTAAAAAGGTCATTTGATTTTATCTTCTCATTTCTTTTGATTTTAATTACGATGCCATTGCATATATACTATTCATTCTATACTTTAAATCATAGACGGCTTTTTTGCGGTAGCAAAGTAATTGATACTTATAATTATTCTTCAAAAAGTAAATTAATACAGAAATTACCTTATTTATGGCTAATTTTACGTGGTCATATAAGCTTTGTAGGAACAGAATTGTCTTTCAATGAAAGTGATGAGAAAAGTTTATTTTTATTACCTGGACTTACTGGGCTTCATATAGTAAGCTCCAAAAATAGGATGATAAGTAAAACCAAATATGATTTCTATTATATGGAAAACTATTCTATACTTTTAGATATAGAAATAATTATTAGGACGATATCAAATAAATGGGCATAAAATATATTTTTGATTTTGAAAAACCTCTAATTGAAATTCAATCTCAAATTGATGAGCTTGAGTCAACGTCAAATAAAACTGGATTAGATATATCATTAAAGATTAATGACTTAGAAATAGAGCTGCAAAATAAATCAAAAGATATATACTCTAATTTAACTAGATGGCAGAAAGTTCAGCTATCTAGACATCCAGATAGACCTCATTCAATAGATTATATAAATGAAATAACAGATTATTGGTTTGAGTTACATGGGGATAGAAATTTCAGTGATGATAAAGCAATTATTTCAGGTATAGCTCAAATTGATCATTTTAAAGTAGCTATAATTGGCCAGGAAAAAGGTAAAGGTACTAAACAGAAATTAACCAGAAATTTTGGTATGCCTAGACCTGAAGGTTATAGAAAAGCATTGAGAGTTATGAAGCTAGCCGAAAAATTCAATTTCCCAATAATTACACTGATTGATACTCCAGGAGCATATCCAGGAATTGGTGCTGAAGAAAGAGGCCAGGCGGAAGCTATTGCTAATAATCTTTTTGAAATGTCTTCTCTTAGGGTACCCACAATATCTGTTGTTATTGGGGAAGGAGCTTCAGGGGGAGCATTGGCAATTGGATTAACAGATAAAATTTTGTGTATGGAAAATACTTGGTATTCAGTGATTTCACCTGAGGGTTGTGCTTCAATACTATATAGAGATCCTACAATGTCTGAAAAAGCAGCAGAGTCAATGAAAGTTACTTCCATTGATTTATATGAAATGGGTATAGCAGATGAAATTATTAAAGAGCCAATTGGGGGAGCTCATAGAAACATGAAAGAATCAGCAAAAAATGTAAAAGAAAGTATTATTAACAATATTTCTAATCTTAATAAAATAGAAAAAGATGCATTAATCGAGCAAAGAAAATTCAAATATGACAAAATTGGATCATGGACAGAAAGTGAATAAAGTTTTAAATGATAAAATAGGTACACCAAAAGATACCTGGAATAATATCAGCACATCTGAGAATGAATCTAGATTCATTGATTTAATAAATGAAATAAATGATAGTGTTAATAACATTTATCGCTGTGGTGGTGAACTTGCAATTGAGAAGCAACATTCTAAAGGTAAGATGACAGCTCGTGAAAGAGTGAAATATTTAATTGATAAGGGTTCATTCTTTAATGAAATAGGTCGATTTGCTGCTCATGAAATGTATGAGGAGTATGGTAATATTAGTGCAGCTGGAGTAATAGTTGGCATAGGAGATATTAATAATAAAAAATGTGTCATAGTGGCAAATGATGCTACGGTTAAAGCTGGTGCTTACTTTGAGGTAACATTGAAAAAAACGTTGAGAGCTCAGCAAATTGCAATAGAAAATAATTTACCTATAGTATATCTTGTTGATTCAGCCGGTGTGTTTTTGCCTCTACAAGATCAAGTTTTTCCTGATGAAGGACATTTTGGAAAGATATTTTATAATAATGCAAGGATGTCTGCAAAAGGTATAACTCAAATTGCTTGCGTTATGGGGCCTTGTGTGGCAGGTGGTGCATATTTACCTGTTATGTGTGATAAATATATTATTATTAAAGGTGGAAATATGTTCTTAGCTGGCCCAGCTTTAGTAAAAGCTGCAATTGGTCAAAATATTGATGCAGAGACCTTGGGAGGTGCTGTAACTCATAGCTCAATTAGTGGTACTGCAGATTATAATGAGGATGATGATATATCTGGATTAGATAGGATTAAAAGTATTCTAGCCCATATAAATTTTAAAAACAATTATATAATAAAAAAAAATCAGTCATATGAACCTGACTACGAAATTAATGATATTATTAGCCTTTTCTCACCTAACACCCCCTCATCTTATAATATGATAGAGCTTATATCGAGAATAGTTGATAAAAGTGAATTTGTTGAATATAAAAAAGATTATGGTAAAACATTGATTTGTGGTACAGCAAAAATAGGTGGATATAATATTGGTATTGTCGCAAACCAAAAAAATAATGTAAAAACAAAGCTTAATGAAATACAGATGGGTGGAGTAATATATTCAGATTCTGCAGATAAAGCTGCTAGGTTTATTATGAATTGCAATCAAGATAAAGTTCCATTACTGTTTTTACATGATGTGAATGGTTTTATGGTTGGTAAAGATGCAGAATGGGGTGGAATTGCAAAGGATGGCGCAAAATTAGTTAATGTCATTTCAAATAGTACAGTTCCTAAGATATCTATAATTCTAGGAGGTAGTTATGGCGCTGGTAATTACGCCATGTCAGGTAGAGCATATAGACCTAGATTTTTATATGCATGGCCTTCAGCGAAAATAGCAGTAATGGGAGGTGATTCAGCAGCCAAAACTTTATCTACAATAAAGCTCTCAAAAATGAATAATGCATCAGAAGAAGATAAAGAAAAAATATATAATCAAATCAAAGATAAATACGCTAAGCAATCTGATCCTAGATATGCTGCTGCAAGATTATGGATAGATGAAATTATAAATCCCCTTGATACTAGAAAAATTATAATTGAATCACTAGATATTGTTAAGAATGAAGGTGAAATTAAAAAAGCTACATATGGAGCGATACAGGTTTAAATGAAAAAAACTATTAATATTGCAAATGGACAAGGCTTTTGGGGTGATTCTGTAGATGCTCCAAAAAAACTGATTAATAATAAGAATCTAGATTATTTAACCTTAGACTATTTGGCAGAGGTCACAATGGCAATAATGCAAAAACAATATCATAAAAATACAGACAGAGGTTATGCACATGATTTTGTTGAATTTGCATCAAATTCAGCTGATCAAATTTTAGAAAATAATATAAAGATAATTACAAATGCAGGCGGCGTAAATCCCTATGCTTGCGCTGAAAGAATAAAAAGTAAAACTAATGATAAGCTAAAGATAGCTGTTGTTGAAGGTGATAATATAATTGATAAGATTGATGAGTATATTGATAGCGGTATGAAATTTGACAACCTTGATAATGGTAAAGATATTTTAGATATTAGAGATAAAATATGCTCAGCAAATATCTATATTGATAGCTTCGTTGTAGCAGAAGCATTGAAACATAATCCTAATATTGTATTAGGTGGAAGAATTACAGACCCCGGACTTGTTGTAGGACCTTGTTTGCATGAATTTGGTTGGCAGAAAAAGGATTATAATAAAATAGCAGCAGCTACTGTAGCTGGCCATATTTTAGAATGTGGTGCTCAATGTACTGGTGGCAATCATACGAGGTGGTGGGAGGTAGAAAATTTTGTTGATATTGGCTATCCAATTGTATCTATTTCAGACAGTGCTCTTTTTGATATTCATAAGGATCCTAAAAGTGGTGGATTAATTAATAAACTAACTGTTACTGAACAACTTTTATATGAAATGGGTGATCCGAGAAGATATTTATCTCCAGATGTTACAGTAGATTTTACATCAATAAATTTAGAAGATAATAATAATAATAAGGTTTTTGTATCAAATGTCAAGGGAATGGCACCTACTGATACTTATAAAGTTGCGGTCAATTATATTTCTGGATATAAAGCTAATGGAAAATTAACTGTGACAGCTCCCTACGCAAAAGAAAAGGCCACAAAGATTGGTCAAGTTATAATTGATCGTTTAAAAAATAATGGTGTTATTTTTGATGATTATAAAATTGATTATATTGGATATGATTCCTGTTCAGCCCAATCATTACCAGTTAATGACAGCTCTAATGAAATAACAGTCTCAATTTCTGTCAAAGATAAAGTAAGAGGTAAGATAGAACGTTTTGCAAAAGAGATAGCTCCACTTATTACTAATGGCCCTCCAGGAATTACAGGTTTTGCGGGTGGTAGGCCTAAGGTACAAGAAGTAATTTCATACTGGCCTACTTTAATTTCAAAAGATATAGTTAAAACTAATGTTAGGATGTACTAGTGAAAATTAAATTATTAGATATAGCATGTGCAAGATCAGGAGATAAGGGTGATAGCTCGAATATTGGTATAGCTTTTGAATCACAAGAAGTCTATCATTGGGCAGTTGAGAAAATCACACCTAACAAAGTTAAAGATCATTTAAAAGGTATTGCAAAGTCTGAAGTTGTACGATATGAGTTGCCCAACTTATTATCTCTTAATTTTATAATTAAGGGAAGTTTGGAAGGAGGAGGTAGTGACAGTCTTCTTCATGATGCTCAAGGAAAGACTCATGCTCAATTACTTCTATTGATGAATATAGAAGTTCCAGATTTTTTTAGTAAATATATTTATAATATACCAGATTTAAAAAAATGATATCTTTGTCAAAAAATAATAATATTTACAATGTTACACTTGAAAATTCTCCAGTTAATGCTCTTTCCTTAGATTTCGTTTCAGAACTTTCATTGCTTATCGAAGAGATATCCAATGATGAATCTACGCGTGGCCTTTTGTTAAATTCTTCATTAGAACATTTCTGTGCAGGTGCTGATTTAAAAGAACGATCTTTCATGACGGATGGTGAGTCAATAAATACAGTATATACATTAAAATCTTTTTTTTCAGGCATATATGATTTGCCCTTTCCAACAATCTGTTTAATAAATGGTGCTTGTATGGGAGGAGGTCTAGAGTTGGCACTTTCGTGTGATTTTAGAATTGCTTCAGATAATGCCTTTTTTGCCTTACCTGAATCAAGATTAGGAATTATCCCTGGCGCTGGAGGGACTCAACTTTTACCTCGGATTGTAGGAATTCAAGCAGCTAAAAAAATTATTTATTCAGGCGAAAATATTAGCTCTGATTATGCACTTAAAATTGGATTGATTGATGAAGTTTGCAATCTCGATAATTTAATTGAAAAAGGTGAAAAAATGATGAGCTCATTTCTATCTTCTTCTAAGTATTCAATTAAAGCCTCAAAGATATGTATAAATGAAGGTTTTAACATGGATATTAAATCTTCATTGAATATTGAATTCAGAGAATACATTCAAACTTTAGATACGAATGAAAGAAAACAAGCATTAAAAAA
>MDTB01152974.1_pt1 | contig 17126 bp, 12 predicted proteins | sample 811161 | NCBI WGS metagenome assembly MDTB01 (sample SAMN05326650, study PRJNA326480) | marine metagenome | isolation source: seawater | place: Mediterranean Sea | collected 2009
ATCTCCAGTTTTCAAACCATAAATTTTTATTTGAGAATGAGAAACATAAACATCATCTGGAGAGCTTAAATAATTATAGTCAGATGAACGAAGAAAACCGTATCCGTCTGGCATTATCTCGAGAACTCCTTCATTAGTAACAATACCATCAAATTCTATGAATACTTTAGAGTTTTTTCTTTGTTGATTTGGTTTAAAGGAATTTTTACTATTAGTATTGTTTTCTGTTGGTATTTTTTTAATTTTTTTTGAATTTGAATCTTCTCCTTTAATAGAATTATTCTCATTAAAGTTAAATCTTTTTTGATCATCTTTCATGTAAGAATCATTTTTTTGATTAGTATGTTTCTTGTAATTTTTTTGATCTGAGTCTTTAAAATTGGAATTATTTTTTAAAGATAATTGTTTTGTTTTTTTCACTAAATTATTTTTTTCTTTTGGTTTTACGGCCTGTAAATCTAGAATTTGATAAATTAAATCTATCTTTTTTAAGGTTCTATATTTATTTACATTTAGTTTTTTTGCTATTTCTTGAAGTTCAGGAAGCAATTTAGTTTTTAATTCTAAAATATCATACATAATAAAGTTTTGTAGTTAATTTTTATAAAAGGATTTATAAATTAAATATAAGAGTTGTTTGAAGGAGCTTTTATTGAGAATAGTTAAACAAATTTATAAATAATATTGATATAAGCAAGATTTTTTGCTATAATCCAGAATAATTATTTTTAATCTGTAAAATGTTATTTAAAATATACAATTTTAAGATTTAATCATATTTTTCATAATATTCTAATTCTTTATCGTAAAATTTTTTTGCTTGATCAATAAGGTCTTTTGTGTATTTTTTTAGATTTTCGCCTTTGAAGTTCAAATTAATTTTATCAAAATTTTCTAACCAGTGAATATTTTCTGAATCAATATCTAATATAAATTTTGGAGATTGAGTGTGAATGATAAAAACAGAGTCTTCCATTGCACTATTGTCTCCAACTAAAAATTTTGGTATCATACTTATTAATATGTTATTTATAATTGTTATTTAAAATTCTATCTAAAAGTCCTTCTTTTAGTGAGAATTTAGAGTATTTTATATTATGAATTCCTATATTTTTCAAAATAAAATTTATAATTATTACTGACATAACTATCATTTCAGATCTCATAGGAATTAAGCCTTTAATTTTTTTTCTGTCAATTGACTTTGATTCAATTATCATTTTTTGAATTTGATTGTAACCTGAAATATCTAATTCAAAAAAACTTATACCTTTATTTAAGTTATTTTTTTCAATATTGTTATAATTTAACATTTTATGAAGTGATTCAAATGAACCTGAACAGCCGATTAAATCTGTAATTTCAAAATTCTGGGTTTGGACTATCAAATTATCTAATTCAGTTTTAAAAAATTTTTCAATGTTCATTATCTCATTTATACTAATTGGATCAGAGGGATTAAATTTTTCAAGTAATCTGGCACATCCAATTTGATAACTTTTTTTCCAAAAAATTTCTGTATCGTTTCCAATAATAAATTCAGTACTTCCGCCCCCTATATCTACTATTAGTATTGGTTGTTTTTTTAGATGAATCGCATTTTTTACACCAAAATAAATCAATTCAGCTTCTTTATCTCCTGAAATTATATCAATTTCTAAATGAAATTTTTTAAATATTTCATTTAGAAATTCTTGACCATTAGCAGCAGATCTAATTGCTGATGTACCAACTCCAACAACCCTATCTAGTTTGAAGTTTGTAATTTCTTTTTTAAATTTAGATAGTGCATCTAACCCTCTGGCATAAGCTTTTTTTGATATCACACCTTTACTTATTCCACCTTCACCAAGTTTTACAGGGATTTTTTTTTTGAAAATTATATCTAATTTATTCACACTTTTATTTGCAACTATTAAATTGAATGTATTTGTCCCTAAATCAATAATTCCAATTTTATTCATAATAAAGGACTATTGATTATTTGAACATTTCTTTAACCTTATCAAAAAAAGTCTTATTGGAAGCTTCAGGTTTAGGTTTAAAATTATCTTTTTTTCGAGAATTTTCAAAAAACTTTATTTCTTCTTTATCTAGACTTTGAGGAGTCCATACATTTACATGAATTAAAAGATCACCCTTAGAATATTCCTCTATGCTAGGCATTCCCTTTCCTTTTAGCCTTAATATTTTTCCTGATTGAATTCCTGGTGAAAGTTTTATTTTTACTTTCGAATTTAGAGTATCAATTTCAGGATTACAACCAAGTACTGCATCTGAAATACTAATAAATAAATCATAATGTAAATTATTACCATCTCTTTTTAAGTATTTATGAGCTGCTTCTTCAATTAATATAATTAAATCTCCAGATATTCCATTCATGGGAGCATAATTTCCTTTACCTGTTAGTGCTAATTGCATTCCATCCTCAACTCCAGCTGGTATCTTGAGTTCAACAGTTTCTTCTTTACTAACCATTCCATTTTTGTCTGCTCCACTGGGTTTTTTATCAATAATTTTACCCAGACCACCGCAAGCTGGACAAGTTGAAGATGTTTGCATTCTTCCTAATGGTGTATTGATTATCTGAACAATTTTACCACTACCATTACAATTTGAACAATTTCTATAAGTAACACCTTCGGCTACTACTAATCTTCGTACCTTTATTTTTTTACTCACTCCATTTGCAATTTCTTCTAGTGAAAGCTTTACTCTAACTCTCAAATTAGATCCTTTACGTCTCCCCTTTGAACTAGAACTTCCAAAACTTCCTCCAAATGCTGAGCCAAAGATATCTCCAAATTGACTAAATATGTCATCCATATTCATACCACCAAATCCACCTCCAAACCCTTGACCATTTAGACCATCATGACCAAATTGATCATATGTTGATCTCTTTTTTGGATTACTCAATACTTCATATGCCTCAGCAGCTTCTTTAAATTTTTGTTCAGCATTTTTATCATTAGGATTTTTATCAGGATGATATTTAATTGCTAATTTTCTATAAGCCTTTTTTAGTTCTTTATCATTTACATTTTTTGAAACCCCTAAAATTTCATAATAATCTCTCTTTGACATATTTGTTTTTATTTTCCAACGACAACTTTTGCATATCTGATAACTTTATCATTTAATAGATAGCCTTTTTCAGTTTCTTCAATTATTTTTCCTATTAATTTTTTATTCGGAGCATTAATTTGAGTTATTGCTTCATGAAAATCGGTATTAAAATCTTTATTTACTGAACTTTCCATTTCTTTTAAACCTTTTTGTTCAAAAATATTCTTCATTTTAGAGTAAATTAATTTAAGACCATTTTTTTCAGATTTTTCATGTTTTATAGCTCTGTCAAAATCATCTAATACAGTTAAAATACTTTCAAAAAATTCAATTCCTGCATTCTTATATAAATCAATTCTTTCTCTTGATGTCCTTTTTTTATAATTTTCAAATTCAGCAAATAATCTAAGGTGTTTATTCTTTAACTCCTCAATTTCCAGCTCTAAGTCATTTACTTTAGATTTTAATTTAGTTTGATTTGTATTTGGATTTTCTTTAGAATTCTTAGATACTTTATTTTCCTTATTTTTTACCATATTGTTTTTTTAAATTAATTCATCAAATTTGTTGCCAAAAATAAAATTATGACATATTGTCAATCTTTTAATCCTCTGTAAGTTTTTTAATCGATGAATATAAGGCTGGTCCTTTTAAATTTTTACCAATAACAATACCATTTTCATTTATAAGAAAATTAGAAGGAATTGAATGGATGTCATACTTTTTTGAAATTTCTGAATTCCAACCTTTAAGATTACTACCATGATACTCCCAATACAAATTATCTTTTTTAATTGCTTTGATCCAATCTTCTTTTGGGTTTTGCTGTTTTGGTCTTCCATATCTGTCCTCAAGACCATCTAGAGAAATACTAATAACCTCAAAAGATGAGGCATCTTTAAATTTAGCATTTTTAAACATTTCGTATACTGCAACTATATTTGGGTTATCTTTTCTACATGGACCACACCAAGAAGCCCAGAAATCCAATAAAACTATTTTACCTTTAAAATCATTTAATTGAAATGTTTTATCTTTAAAATTAGTAAACGTAAAGTTTGGAGCTTTATCTCCAATTTTAATCTTACTTATGTATTGAAAATTTATCAGTGTAATAATCAATGTAATTAACAATAAAAATGTAAATAGTTTTTTCATTTTAGTTTATTCTTTTAATATTAGCTCCAATTTTAATTAGTCTTTCTTCAATTCTTTCATAGCCTCTGTCAATTTGTTCAATATTATGAATTACACTTTCACCATCAGCTGAAAGTGCAGCAATTAGGAGTGCTATTCCAGCTCTAATGTCAGGTGATGTCATAGTTGTAGATTTAAGCTTACTAACTTTATTTAAACCAATAACTGTGGCTCTATGTGGATCACAAAGTATTATTTTAGCTCCCATATCTATTAATTTGTCAGTAAAAAATAACCTACTCTCAAACATTTTTTGATGAATTAATACAGAACCTTTAGCTTGGGTTGCAATTACTAAAATTATACTTAACAAATCTGGGGTAAATCCAGGCCATGGAGAATCAGAGATTGTCATTATTGAACCATCAATAAAACTTTCAATTTCATAATTTTTTTGTGATGGAATAATAATATCATCATTCTCATAGATTATTTTAATTCCAATTTTTTCAAAAGTTCTAGGAATTAATCCCAAATTTTCAATAGACACATTTTTGATTTTAATTTCTGAATTTGTCATAGCAGCTAGTCCAATCCAAGAACCTATTTCAATCATGTCTGGAAGTATTCGGTGAGAGCATCCACTAAGTTTTTTGACTCCATCAATTTTAAGTAAGTTTGATCCAATTCCAGAAATTTTTCCTCCCATTACATTAATCATTTTACATAGTTGTTGAATATAAGGTTCACACGCAGCATTATATATTTGTGTAATTCCATTTGCTAAACAAGCACTCATGATTAAGTTTGCAGTCCCTGTTACCGAGGCTTCATCAAGTAAAATATCTTTTCCAATTAATTTTTTTGCATGTACATAATAAATTTTTTTATTATCATCATATTTAAAATTTGCACCAAGTTGTTCAATGCCTTTAAAGTGAATATCTAGTCTTCTTCTTCCAATTTTATCTCCTCCTGGTCTGGGCATTAAGGCAGAACCAAATCTAGATATTAGAGGGCCAATTATCATTACCGAACCTCTTAATTCTTTACATTTTTTGATAAAATCTCTAGTATTTAAATAACTAAGATCTAAATCATCTGCGGTAAATGAAAATGAATTTTTTTTTAATTTTTTTACTTTTACTCCTAATTTTACAAGAATCTCAATTAGTTTATTTATATCGATTATATCAGGTAAATTACTAATTTTGACTTCTTCTTTAGTTAATAATGTTGCGCATAAAACTTGTAAAGCTTCATTTTTGGCTCCTTGAGGAGAAATATCACCTTTAAGTTTTTTACCGCCTATAATTTTAAAAGAAGCCATAATTATTTTCTTTTCGAATGATGATTTCTTTGTCTATTATTTTTCTTATGATTTTTTTGAATTTTAAGGTCATTGAAACTGGATAATTTTGTATCCTCTTTCAATTTTAACTCATTATTTGAAAGAATTTTAAGATGTTTAAATATTACTTCGTCGTCAACACTTGATTTATTCCAAGTTAAGTAACACTTTTTCATATGGTTTGCAATGTAAAATATAAGTTCATCTTTTTGTTTCTTGTCACTTGTCTTAATTGCCCTTTCAATTAGTTTTGGAACTATTTTTCCATAGTGTTTAAACTTAATATAATTATCAGAATACTTAATTCTCTCTGGCTTTTCCATATAATTTTCTTTTGATGGAATATCAAATGGCGAATCGACATCTAATTTGAAATTTGACATTATAAAAAGTTGATCCCAAAGTTTATGATTGAAATCACTTATATCTCTTAATTGAGGGTTTAAGTTACCCATAACTTGTATTATACACTTTGCTTGCTGATTTCTCTTTGATCTATCTTTAATTTCAGTAATTAATTTTACCATTTTTTGAATATTTCTGCCGTATTCAGGAATAATCAGTTTTGGTTGAGAAGTATTGTATTTCATAATTAATTTATAATTTCTAGGTTAGAATATTGTTCCAAAAGAGTTTTTTCTCCAAATTCTCTAAATTTAACACTTATTTTTTTATTAACTCCTTGTCCATCCAAATTATATATCACTCCAATTCCAAATTTCGGATGCTTTATTTTCATTCCAATTTCAAATTGTTGGCCCCGAAAGTTATAATTTATTTTTTCTAAAACTATTTTTTTCAATTTATTTTTTTCAAATTTTTTTTTCAATTTGACAACTGAATTGAAATTATTATTTGATACTGATCTGATCTTATATTCAATAAATTGTTCGTCTAATTCTTTTAAAAATCTGCTTGGTTCACTGTAAATTATATTACCAAAACGAAATCTATTTAGGGCGTAACTTATTGATATTCTTTTTTTTGCTCTTGTGAGTGCCACATAAAATAATCTTCTTTCCTCTTCTAAATCTGAAGTTGATGCCATAGACATTTGCGATGGAAAAAGATTTTCTTCAAGACCAACAATGAAAATATTTTCAAATTCTAATCCTTTTGATTGATGAATTGTCATTAATGATATGAAATCATTTTCTTCATCATCAAAATTATCTACATCAGTTATCAATGCAATTTCTTCAATGTAGGAATTAATATTAACTTTAGAATTATCATTTAAATCATCTTTATTTTCTTCAACAAAGTTTCTAATACCGTTAATAAGTTCTTGAATATTTTCATATCTATTTATACCCTCAGGAGTCATATCTTTTTTTAATTCATTTAAAACTCCTGATTCTTTAGAAATAATTATCGCCGTTTCTAATGCATCTTTTGTTTGACTTAATAATTTAAAACTTTTAATTTGATCAGAGAAATTTATAAGTTTATTTAAAGTATTAGAATTTAAATTAATTTTTTCATGTTCAATATTTTCAATAATGTTCCAAATAGTTTTTTGATTTTTGTTAGCATGAATTGAAAGTTTATTTAAAGTAGTAAGACCTATTCCTCTTTTAGGGTAATTTATGATTCTTCTCAATGCTTCCTCATCATTTTGATTTACTACAATTTTAAAATAAGCCATTAAATCTTTAATTTCTTTTCTACTGTAGAATGACAATCCACCAAATATTTTATATTTTAAATTAAGTTTATTTAGAGCTTCTTCAATACTTCTTGATTGAGCATTAGTTCTGTAGAGGATTGCAAAATCTAAATTAGGTGAAAATTCTTGAACTTTAATAGAATTTATTGAGTTTGCAACATTGATAGCTTCTTCATTATCATTAAAATTTTCTTTTATAAATATTTTTTCTCCAGATTCATTGTCTGTCCAAACATTTTTAAAATATTGATTTTTATTATTTTTAATAATACTATTTGCTGCATTTACAATATTTTTTGTAGATCTGTAATTTTGTTCCAATTTGAATATGGAAGCATCTGGGTAATCTTTTTGAAAATTTAATATATTATCAATGTTAGCTCCTCTAAAGGAATAAATACTCTGGGCATCGTCTCCAACAACAAATAAATTTTCATTTAATGAGGCTAACGATTTGATGATAAGATATTGAGCATGATTTGTATCTTGATATTCATCAACCAGAATATGTTGAAATTTCATTTGATATTTGTGGAGGATCTTAGGGTAATTATGGAGTAGTTCATTAGTTTTAAGTAAAAGATCATCAAAATCCATTGCATCAGCCTTAAAACACTCTTTATTGTAAGTTTCATAAATCAACCCAATTTTTTCTCGTTTTGAAATTAAATCTTGTTTTTTAAGATCAAAATTATTGTTGTAAGCATTTACTGTTATCAAATTATTTTTTAATGAGGAGATCCGTGATTGAACCTGGTTAACTTTGTATATATCTATATCAAGATTTAAATTTTTAATTATTCTTCTTAAAAGAGATTTTGAATCATCAGTATCGTAAATTGAAAAATTTGAGGAATACCCTATCAATTCTGATTCATATCTTAGAATTTTAGCAAAAATTGAATGAAAAGTTCCCATCCAAATGTTTTTTGCATCCGATCCAACTATTTTTTCGATTCTATTCTTCATTTCTCTTGCTGCCTTGTTGGTAAAAGTCAAACCAAGGATATTAAAAGGATTGACACCTTTTGAAATTAAATGGACAATTTTATATGTTAAAACTCTTGTTTTTCCAGCGCCTGCGCCAGCAATTACGATACTAGGTCCGTTTGAATCTACAACAGATTTAAGTTGAGACTTGTTTAGATTATTTAAATATTCGTTCAATTCACTACATATTTAATATATTGATTTATTAAAGTACTAATTTTATAGACATGATAAAAGAATTTATATTTAAAATGTTTATAAGTTTTAGTAATTTTGTTTAGTAAATTGGAATTCACTATTTTTCGGTCCCAAATTTAATTATTAATAATGAAAAATATATTTTTCATATTGTTATTTTTATTAAGTTCAATTTTTAGAACTTATTCCCAATGCTACATCGAATTAGATGAGAGTTCAAATACTTGTTTACCAGTTGTTAACTTTCAATTGAATGCATTTGATTTTCCAGAAGATTCTGAATTAGAATGGATATGGATTTCTGATTTGTCTCTACCTATTCAGTATAATAATACTGATAAGTCGGATATTTCTTTTTCTGGAGTAAATGTTCAGTCTGGATTTTATGAATTATTATTAATAGTTAGTTATCCAAATGGAAATAGTTGTCAGGCAACTTTTTCTCATGAAATTCTTGAAATTCCAGAAATTCAATTGAATATATCTGATACTTATGAAATTTGTGATAATAATTTTTCTTTAGATGTTGAGGTTTTAAATCAAAATGAATTCAATGAAATTGATATTTATATTCAAAATCAAATAATTGAAAATTCTTTTTTTTCAAGTAATGTCCCTGGATTTTATGATATTTATTCAATTGCTGAATATGGAGATAATTGTGTTACTAATGCAATTTCATCGTCATTTCAATTAATCGATGGTCCAAATTATGAAAATTCTTTTTTGAATGTATATACGAACCGTTCATGCCTTGAATTAAATGAAGTTTTTCCTATATTTTTCGAATTTAACTCACCATTTGAATATGATTCAATTGCAATAAATACGAATATAATATTACCAACTGACCAAGTAAGTCAAAATATTATTATTTCACCTTTTTCTGCAAATGAATTGGGATATGAAACAATTAATATCATAGTTTATATTGATAATTGCATGTTGGAATTTACAAATGAATTTAATTATTCTGTTTCTCAACAATTAGACTTCTCATCAAATTTTCAAGAATCCGAAATTTTATGCCAAGACCAAATAATACAAATTAATAATCAAACTTTTAATTCAGAAAATAACAATCAATATTCTTGGTACTTACCTGGAGCAGAAATTATAACTGAATCTTCTTCAGAGGTGAGTATATCTTACAATAATTCTGGAAATTATCAGTGGAGTTTAATAAATCAAGGTGAATGTAGTGATACCTTAACTCAATTTAACCAGATAGAAATAAGTCAAAATCCAACTCCAGAAATATTTTTTGACACGATTTCTTTTTCTCACTGTAGCTTACCATTCTCTTTGTCTGTATCTTCCCTAGTTAATTACGATTCTTATGATTCTTTATCATTTAATTGGGAATTAGTTTCAGATCAACTAGATATCTCATTAAATGATCAAATTTTTGATTATCAAATTAATCAATCTGGTAATTATAATTTACAATTAGAATTGACTGATAATTCAAATTTATGTTCGAATTCTTCTCAAATAAATATAGATATTGATGATTTTTCAGAATTTCAAATTTTAATAGATTCAATTGGTGAAAAATGTCAAAATTACCAAATAAAATTGGATGATTATTTATCTGGAATTGAAGATAATTGGATTTTAAATTCGAAGTTTACAGGTGAAAATTCTGAATATGTTTTTGATTTAAATGAGTTTTTTAATTTTACAAATATTTCTGGAGACATTGATCTCCAAATTGACATATATTCTAATATTTCAGATTGTGATACCTCAATTTTTATTGAAAATTTCATTACTATTATTGAGATTTTACCTATCATTGAACAAGTTGATTTCAGTAGCTGTAATTTAAATTTGCCTGTTAATATTAACTTAAATCAAAATTCAATAATAAATGGTACCAACAATATTAGCTTTGATTGGAACATATATAATCAAAATGAATTATTATTAACTACAATTGGAAATTCTCCTTCAATTGAAATTAATCAAGAGGGTATTTTTGATATTGAACTAATAATTACTGATACAGTTCTGAGTTGTCAACAATCTTCATATTCTTCTAATGCAATAATTATTGATAGTATAGAAGCTATTTTAATTAGCCAAGATTCAACAATTAATGTATGTAGTCCATATTTATTTAACCCTCAAGATTTTGATGCGACACAAACTATTGGAAATTATCAATATGAATGGAAAATTATTGGTAACGAAATGAGTTACTTTTCTGACGATAACTTTTCAAATTTTTTAATAGAGGAGGGAGGTGAATATGATTTAATTTTAAACTTAACAAATGAATTTGGTTGTCAAGATAGTGATACCATATTAGATTTTATAAATGTTATAAAAATTGATGTAAATATTGATCAGATTACAAATATTTGTGATTTTGAGCTACCATTTTCTCAAAGTTTTTCTGAAAGCTCAGTAATTACAGGTTCTAGTGGTTATGATGTTTTTTGGTCATTTTACGATAATGATGATATACTGTTTTATTCTACAAATGATTTACAACCTAATCTAATATTTAATCAACAAGGATATTACTCCGCAAATCTTCTGATTACTGACTCTATTTTTGGATGTTTTAATACTGAATATAAATCAGATATATTAGTTTTAGATTCTTTAGTTATAAATATTGATTCATCAGATTTTTTCCTCAGCAATTGCAATCCGTATGTAGTCAATTATAGTTCTATTTTTGATATTCAAGAACTCAATTCTGATTACATATATAATTGGAATATATACAATAATGGTCAGCTTTATCAAAATAATATATCTCCATATGGAAGTTTTTATGTAACTGATGTTGGAATATACAATTTAGAGATAGATTTATCTAACCAATCAGGTTGTTCAAATAATTTAGAAATTGATAGTTTTATTATGTTAGATCAATTAGATATTAGTTTAAGTTTATCTAACCAAAATTATTGTTTTAATGAAGGAGATACTGCAATTACTATCAAAGTATTATTAGATTCACTACAATCAGAATTTGATGTAAATTATAATATTTCTTCATTTGACTGGGAAATAATTCCAGAGTTTGGATCGAATTTTAGCGAAGTTTCTAGTAATCTTAATGAATTAATTTTTTCTACGAGTAATCCTGATATTTTCAATGTTAAAATAACAGTTAATATTGATTTTTTTGATCATACATGTCAATTAGAACAAGAAATTTCAGTAGAGGTTGGAGTTTTACCTCAAATTTTGTCTGATTCAGTTATATGTGTAGGTCAAACTTTTTCTTTATCTGAGAACTCGCTTATTGGAATTGGAAGTAATACAAGCTATTATTGGGAATCAGAATTCTTTGATATTGAAAATCTTACAAGTAGTAATACTTTATTTAGTGCTCAAAATTCAGGTATTTTCCCTGTTAAGTTAACTGTGAATAATGATAATGGCTGGTCTGAATCTGATGAATTAATGGTTAATGTATATGAAGTACAAGCAGAATATGTATTTGATGAAAACTATGTTAAGTGTGCTCCAGCTGTTTTTTCTGCATACAGTACAAATAATGATTACATTGTTTCATATGATTGGAGTGTCATATCTGAAAATTATGATGGTAGTCAGACAAATTTTAGTTCTACAGTATATTCTGAAAATAGTTTTGAATTTTTTATTCCTAATTACTCTAATAGTCAGTTGAATTTAAGTATTACATCTCAGCATGGTTGCTCAGACTCATATACTAGTAACGAAACTATTCAAGTAGTTTCTCCTCTACCAAAATTTTCTTTAAATCCCAATTATAATTGTGCTGGAGTAAATCTTAATATACAAGATTCTTCACTTTTCATTGATGATTTTTTAATCAGCTATGGAAATGGTTTAACTGATTCTGAATTATATAATATTCAATCGTCAAATGAAATTTTTTACCCAAACTCAGTTTTAGGTAATCAAGACTCTATTTACATAGATTTATCTCTTACAGGACAACTTTTATTAAATGCAAATACTATATGTTATTCTACGTATACTGATTCTTTTCTAATGTATTCTGACACTGTTATTTTAACTCCTGAAATAGATTATGTAACAGTTTCTGATTCATCAGTTAATATATTTTGGAATGAATTAATTTATGATAATTACTTTGATTCTTTAAATCTTTATCACACTTTTGATACTAATTTTTGGAATTTAGAATCTAAATTAGACTCTAATTTAAATAATTATATTCACAGTTATATCTTCACTTCAAGTAAAGTTAATAGTTACTTTCTAACCCAGGAAGATAGTTGTGGAAACTTATCTGATTCCTCAAATTTTCATTCAACAATTTTATTAGAAACTAGTACGCCAAACTATAATACAATTTTACTAGAATGGACTCCTTACATAGGATGGGATTCTGTTACCTCATACGATATTTATAAATCAATTGATGGAGGGGATTATGAATATTACGCTTCACAATTTAATAATTCCAATGTTTTCAAAGATAGCTTTTTATGTAATATTCCTTACACCTACTATGTTGAAGCTAATCATTCTAATGGGGTATTTAAATCTAGGTCAAATAAATCAACTACTATACCTCAATATATTAATTTCAGTAATCCAATATATTTAACAACTACAGTTCTTGAAAACGAATATATTAGAACCTCTTGGCCAGTTACATTTATTGGATCAGGATTTCAATATAACATTGACAGATGGGATGATTATTTTGGTTGGATTGAAGATTATTCTATCGTTTATGGATATAATTTTGATGATTATGATGTTGGTATATCAAACAGAATCTATAAGTATAGAGTTAATTATTCAGATAATTGTGGTAATATTGGCCCTGATAGCTTTTATGGACAAAATATTGTTTTAAAAGGTGTTCAGACTTTGAGTAATTACGATTTAAGATGGAATCAGTATAAGCAATGGAATGGAGGTGTTTCAAAATATATAGTTGAGGTTTTAAATCAACAATCAAATATATTTGAAAATATTATTGAAATTAATGCTCCTAACAATAATATTGAAATGAGATATATAGATTCTGATTTGAATAAGAATATCGATTCCAGCTATTGCTACAGGATCAAAGCAATAAGTCTTTTTAATGAAAATAATACAAGTTATTCAAATACTCTTTGTTTTACACCTGAAGTTAAAGAATATTTTCCGACAGCTTTTTCTCCAAACTCAGATGGATTAAATGATAATTTTAGCTTCAATGGTAATTTTGCGAAAGAATTAAAAATATCCGTTTATGATAGGTGGGGTAACGAAGTATACTTTAGTGAAGATTTAAATTTTGAATGGGATGGTAATGATATAAATACAGGTAAAAAATGTATCCAGGGTTTATATGTAATAAGATATAAAATTATTGGATTTAATAATTTCACAATCAATAAGGAAGATCATATTTTACTGATTAGATAAGTGTTTCCAAATAATTTAGAAATAATTTTTTCGGTCGCTCCAGTTTTATCTTTAACATAATTTGAACTTTTATTTTTAATTTTTTCCCATTCACCAGACTTTGTTAGTAAATAATCGCAAAATGCAATCATTTTTTGACATGATTTAATTTCTATTGCTACTCCAATTTTCTTTAAATCTTTAGCCTCTTGAAATCTTGAGTTATTTGGACCAATAAATATTGGCATCCCAAAACAAGCAGCTTCTAAAGTATTGTGAATCCCTTTTCCAAAACCTCCACCTATGTAAGAAATATCTCCATATTTGTAGATTGAGCTTAAAAGACCAATTTTATCAATTAGAATAACATCAAAATTTTTTAATTTTTGCTTTTTAATATGCGAATAACGAATTGATTTTACATTTAATTTTGCTTCAATTTCACTGAGTCTTTTATAATTTATTTCGTGTGGAGCAATTATGTATTTGAATTTATTTTTATAATGATTAATAAATTCGAAAATCATTTATTCACCTTTATTCCATGTGCTGCCTCCAATAAATAAAGGTTTAACATCTTTAAATTCCTTAATAATAGGATTTGACTCAGATTTTTTTATGATATCTAGGACTCTATCGAATCTTGTATCTCCTACATTAGTTACTTTATTTATATTTTTTGTTAATAGTAAATATTTTGAATCTTCATTTTGAACAAAAAAATGACTAACTTTTTTTAGTATTTGTAACATCCATCGTCCGCTTTTTTTCATAAAGAACTGATTGTTTCTAAAAATTGCAGAAATTATATAATGATTTAAATTTTGATTTTGTAATTCTAATAAATAATTGGGCCAGAAATCATATTTTATAAAAAAAGTTAATTCTGGTCTAACTATTTTAACAAATTGTTTAGCATTATGTTTTGTATCGAGAGGAAGATAACACTTAAAATCAATAAGTTCATAATTTTTATAAGCTTCATAACCAGAGGATGAGTAGAATGTTACTAAAATTTTATGTGATGTTAATTTTGATTTTAGTTTACTAATTAGGGGTCTTGCTTGTTCGAATTCTCCCATTGAAGAACAATGAATCCATATAATTTTGTCTATAGAACTAATATGTTCATTTAAATATTTAAAACAATTTTTTCTACCATCAATCATTAATTTTACTTTTTTATTTTTAAATGAAATAAAATTTAGTATGCAACCATAAAAAATTATTAATAAATTGTATGCAAATATCATCAGTAATAGTAGTATTTATCGTTATTATTTTTTCTATCAATTAAAAAAATCCATCCAAATTTAATTCCCGTTAAAATATCTATTCTATCATCTATATACGACTTTTTTTTGTTGTAATCATATCTTCTCACGTCATTTGTAAATCCTTGAATTGATTCTAATCCTATAAAGAAATTTTTCCGTTTGTCTTTTGAAAAATAAATATAACCTATCATCTCACCAATACTCAATCCCATACAAAGTTTGTCATAACCTTTCATCAATTCAGAATTTAATTGAGGAGCTAAATTACCAATATCTTCGATTCTTATTTTATGATACATAAAACCAAAACTTGTTTTAATAAAAATCCCAGAATTGATATTTTTATCTGATAGAGCTAAAACTTTACCAATAAATAAAGATGAATTTAATCCTCTTTGCCAAAATCTTACCGTAGCAGTATTTCCATTTATATCTATAATATCAAGAGAATCAGCAGTTATAATATTCAAAATATCATTTTCTCTTACATTAGATCCTGCAATTGCTTCAATATTTAATCCATATAGAAAGTTATTTTTATTTTTTTTTTGAAATCCAAAACCTATCATGGAACTTGGTCCAAATCTTTTTGATAAATCTCCTCCAGGTAAGTGATAACTGAAATTAAAATTCAACATAGAAATTTTTAACTTCTCATCATTTTGGGAAATTAAAAGTTTTGGTATAGAAAGTAATAAAAAAATTAAAAGCTTTTTATTCATTTTAATTATATTTTTACAATATATAAATTATTTGATGTATAAAGGATAAACTATAATTAGAATTTTTAAATTTCAAATGTTAATTTTGTATTACATATGAAAAATATACAAATGGTTGACCTTAAAGGTCAATATAAAAAAATTAATAATGAAATTGATCAAGCAATTAGTAAAGTTGTTAAATCTACAAATTTTATTAATGGTCCTTACGTAGAAGAATTTTCGAAAAGTTTAACTGATTATTTAAAAGTTGATTATGTAATTCCGTGTGCAAATGGAACTGATGCTTTACAAATTTCCTTGATGTCACTAGACTTAAAAAAAGGCGATGAAGTTATGTGTCCAAATTTTACTTTCATCTCTACTGCTGAAGTAATTAAATTATTGAATTTGAAAATTGTTTTAGTTGATATTGATAAAGATACATTTAACTTAGATGTTAATTGTGCTAGAAAATTAATATCAGAGAAAACTAGAGCAATTATTCCTGTTCATTTATTTGGTCAATGTGCAAATATGGATGATGTGTTGTCTTTTGCAAAAGATAATAATTTGTATGTAATTGAGGACTCAGCTCAATCTTTAGGTGCATCATATACTCTAAAAAATGGAAAAAAATTATTTTCTGGCACAATTGGAGATATAGGTACTACCTCTTTCTATCCATCTAAGAATCTAGGAGCCTATGGAGATGGAGGCGCAATAATGACTAATAATAGAGATTTAGCAAGAAAAATCAAATGTATATCTAATCATGGTTCAATATCTTCTTATAATTATGAATATCTGGGAGTAAATTCGAGATTAGATGCACTTCAAGCAGTAATTCTTAATGTGAAATTAAAATATCTTGATAATTATAATTTACATAGATTAAATATTGCTAACTGTTATGATAAGCTTCTAGTATCTTGTGATGAAATCTCCACCCCAGTAAGATTTAAGCAATCTACTCATATATTTAATCAATATACTATAAAAGTAAAAAATAAATTACACAGAGATAGCTTAATTAATTTTCTCAAATCTAAGGGTATAAGCACTAAAATTTATTATCCAAAACCCATTCATAGTTATTTTCCATACAGGATTAAATCAGTTAAATTTATGGAAAATACAATTGATATTTGTCAAAAAGTTTTGTCCCTTCCTATTCATTCAGAAATGGATTTAAAAACAGCAAACTATATTTCTGATAAAATAAAATCATTTTTTAATAAAAATTAAATAATATGAAAGATTTAAAAGATTACATTGAAAAAAATAATAAAATTATAATTAATGAATTATTTGATCTATTAAAATTAAAATCAATTTCAGCTGATCCAAAA
>MDTB01157620.1_pt1 | contig 17126 bp, 17 predicted proteins | sample 811161 | NCBI WGS metagenome assembly MDTB01 (sample SAMN05326650, study PRJNA326480) | marine metagenome | isolation source: seawater | place: Mediterranean Sea | collected 2009
GAAAAATTAACTCCTGTTGTTTGCTGACCATCTCTAAGTGTGGTATCGAATAAATATACTTTATCTTCCATAATTACTAGATCGCTAATAGAGTATAAATTAAAATTTACTAGATTTTTCCAAGTTTTTGCAAAATTCCGTTTTTATTGAATAGTGGTATTAGATATTTTAATTCAGGTCCATGAGATTTTCCTGTTAAAATTAACCTTAAGGGCATAAATAAATCTTTTCCTTTAAGACCAGTTTTAATATTAATTTTAGATGTCCAATTATCCCAAGTTTTTTCATCAAAAGGATCTTCAGGCAATTCATCAATTGCTGTATTAATAAAGCTATCATCAATATTAAAATCTTTAGCATTATTTATTTTAGTTATTACCCCTTCCCACTCTTTAGCTTCTTTTATAAATGAAATATTATTTTTAATAAAACGCCAAAAAATCTCATTTTGAAAATCAGAATTTATATTTATTAATTTATGATTAATTTCATCATAGTTAAACAATTTAATAGTATTTTCATTTAGGTTTTTTAAAGACTCAATAGAAAATTTTGCAGAAGATTTTGATAAACTGTGGATATCAAATTTATTAATTATTTTATTTAAATCTTTCATTGGTTCAATATTACTACTTGATCCAATGAAAAGAAAATAATTAATTAAACTGATATTTTCATATCCTTCATTTCTAAAATTTTCTATTGATAAACTTCCAAGTCTTTTGCTAAAACCTTTACCAGTATCATCAACTAAAAAAGGATGATGGGCAAATGAAGGAATATTAGATTCAAGAGCTTGAAAGATTTGAATATGAAAAGCGGTATTAGCTATGTGATCTTCTCCTCTAATTATATGAGTAATATTTTCCATAATATCATCAATTACTGAAGGTAAATGATATAATAGCGATCCATCTGCTCTAATTAAAACAGGGTCACTTAAATTTATAGCATCAAACGAAACTTCTCCTTTAATAATATCATTCCAACTAATATTTTTGTGTTCTAATTTAAATCTCCAATGAGGTTTAATTCCCGCCTGAATTTTTTCTTGTATTTCATCCTCATTTAGAATTAAAGATGCTCTATCATAAATAGGTGGTTTGCCAGATGATAATAAGGATTTTTTCTTTAAAGCAAGTTCTTCCTCTGTTTCAAAACATGGATAAAGTCTTTTTTTCTGCTTTAAAATTTGTATTTTTTCATTGTAAATATTATTTCTGGAAGATTGGTTAAATGTAGAACTCCAATTTAATCCAAGCCACTTAAGATCTTTTTTGATACTTGTCTCAAATTCTTTTGAACTTCTATTGATGTCAGTATCATCAATTCTTAAAATAAATTCTCCTTTGTTTTTTTGACAAAATATCCAGTTTAGAATTGCTGACCTAGCATTACCAATATGTATGTTTCCTGTAGGGCTTGGTGCAAACCTACACTTCATATTATTCTTTAGGAATTTCGCAAACAGGAATAGGCTTCATCTTATGAAGATTTGGTTTTCGAATTTCTTCATATTTATTGTGATATTCACTAGACTTATTTTCCATTGCTTCTTCTAATTGCTTATATGAAAGACCAAGTTGATTTTCATCATTTCTACTATCATCCCATAAACCATCTGTCGGTGCAGCGCTAATAATATCTTTAATAACGCCAATTTCTTTAGCTAATTCCCAAACTTCAGACTTTGTACAATCTGCTATTGGTGATATATCTACTCCTCCATCACCATATTTAGTATAAAAACCAACTCCAAAATCTTCGACTTTATTTCCTGTACCAACTACTATTCCATTATTGCTCTGAGCTATCTGATAGAGTGTTACCATTCTAAGTCTAGATCTTGAATTTGCAAAAGCTAATTCACTATCAAAATTGCGCATTGTATCTTGAAAAGTTTTAAAAACATTATCAAGTTCAATTATTTTTGTTTCTACATTTGAGAAATTTTTTTTTAAAAAATCTAAATGTCTTAAACTTAAATCATGTTGTGATGAATTTTGTTTAATAGGCATTGAAACTGCAATAGTTGATAAACCCGTATGAGCGCATAAAGTACTTGCGAGAGCAGAATCTACGCCACCTGATACTCCTATTACAAGTGTCATAGGTTTTTTATTGATAGACGAAGCGTAATCTTTAATCCAATTAGAAATGTATAATATTTTATCCTTAGAATTCATAATTTATATATAAATTTTAATTTACAAATTTGAAGATTGCCTTGAAAGTAATTTTTCGTCTTTTAAAAAATCTGATAGTAAAAAAGCCAATTCTAATGATTGCGAGGCATTTAGTCTCGGATCACAATAGGTATGGTATCTATTTTTAAGATCTTGATCTGTGATTTCTTGAAGACCTCCCATACATTCTGTAACATCTTGACCTGTCATTTCTAAATGAACTCCTCCAGGATAAGTCCCCTCACTTTTATGAATTTGAAAAAATTGCTGTATTTCTGATATAATATCTTTTAAAGGTCTGGTTTTAAAACCGGTACTAGATTTTATAGTATTCCCATGCATTGGATCGCAAGTCCATACAACTTTTTTTCCACCCTTATTAACCGATTTAATTATTTTTGGTAATATTGCACTTACTTTTTCATGGCCCATTCTACATATTAGTGTAATTTTCCCATCATCATTTAAAGGATTTAAAACTTCTAAAATTTTAAGTAATTCATCAGTTTTAGTGGTTGGACCAACTTTAATACCAATTGGATTTTCGATACCTTTTAAAAATTCGATGTGTGCACCATTTAATTGTTTAGTTCTATCACCAACCCACAACATATGAGCTGAAACATCATACCATTTTCCAGTTGTACTATCTATTCTTGTCAAAGCTTCTTCATATTGAAGCAATAAAGCTTCATGACTTGTAAAAAAATCAGTCTCATTTAATTGCCTAACACTGTTGCCATTAATACCACAAGCTTCCATAAATCGTAAACACTCATCAATTCTATTAGATATTTCTCTAAATTTTGTTGCATTTTCATCTTTTACAAAATTTAAATTCCATTGATGAATTTTACTTAAATTTGCAAAACCACCTTGAGAAAAAGCTCTCAATAAATTTAATGTTGATGCTGATTGATTATAAGCTTGGATTAATCTATTTGGATCAGGATTTCGTTCTTTTTCATTAAAATTAATTCCATTAATAATATCACCTTTATAAGATTCTAATTCTATATTATTTATTATTTCAGTTGAAGAAGATCTAGGTTTTGCAAATTGCCCAGCAATTCTTCCTACTTTAACTATTGGACATGAAGCTCCAAATGTTAAAACAACAGCCATTTGTAAAATTACTTTGAATGTATCCCTTATATTATCTGGATGAAAATCTAAAAAACTTTCAGCACAATCACCTCCTTGAAGCAAAAATGCATTTCCTTTTGAAACTTCACTAAGTTTTTCCTTAAGTAATCTAGCCTCACCAGCAAAAACTAAAGGTGGAAATTTAGAAATTTGCTCAAGTGTTTTATTAAGATGCTTTTCATCGACATATTTAGGCATATGAAGCGCTTCTTTTTTTCTCCAACTAGATGGTGACCAATTTTTATTCATAATTTAAAATGGCTAATAAACGCTTAATTAGCCATAAACAAGTTATATTATTTTGCTCTTTTATTACCTACAATTTTAAGATTTGTACGCTCTAATGCAAGTGAACGTTTTGGTATATTTTTTGTAATTACACTTCCTGCACCAATTCTAGAATATTCTTCTAAAATTAAAGGAGCAATAAGTGATGAATTTGACCCTATAAAAACATTATCTTTTATTATTGTTTTATGTTTTTTCTTTCCATCATAATTACATGTAATCGTTCCAGCTCCAATATTTACATTATTTCCTACAATAGCGTCACCGACATATGATAAATGCGCTATTGAAACTCTTTTACCTATCTTTGAATTTTTAATTTCAACAAAGTTTCCAACTTTAGAGTTTTGACCAATAATTGAACTTGGTCTAATTCTTGCACTGGGGCCAATATTACAGTTTTCACTTATAGTGACACCTTCCAAATAAGAATTACTTTTAATTATTGTTCCTTTTTTAATAATGGTTTTTTCCTTTATTGTAACATTACTCTCAATTACGACATTAGATTCAATTTTTGTATCGAAGCTTAGATAACAAGTGCTAGGTTTAAGAAAGTTAACACCTTTACTTATAAATTTATTTATATATTTTTTTTGAAGAATATCATTTACTCTATTATAATCTTCAAATGTATTGATCCCTAGCATCTCATCTTCATTACATTCAATAAAATTTGTTTTTAGTTTGTTGATATAAAAAATTTTGAATATTTCAGGTAAATATCTTTCTTTTTTGATTGTATTAATTTTAACTTTTTTTAAATAATCGAATAATATTCTTTTATTTGCTATTAATATACCAGAATTACATAAGTTTATTTTTTTATAATTATTTTCTAAATTAATTTCTTCAACTATATCCTTAAGAAAATTATTATTAGTGATAAGTCGTCCGTATCCAAAAGGTTTCAGAGACCTAAAAGCAATTAAAGATGCAATAACCTTTGAAGAAATAAATTTCTTAATTAATTTTTTTAAACTAGCAACATTAATCAAAGGCGTATCACCAAATAAAACTAATACATTTTTAGAATTAATTTTGTTCCTTGCTTGTTCAATAGCATCAGCAGTACCTTTTTGATATTTTTGAACCACAAAAGTACAATCTTTTAAAAGTAATTTTAGTTCATTTAAATTATCTTTATTACAAACAACTATTATTTTCTTTCCTGATATTTTCTTTGCAGTTTCATATACATGAGATATAATCGGAAGACCGCATAATGGATAAGTTAATTTAGAAGTTTTGGATTTAAATCTTGTACTTTTACCTGCTGCAAGGATAACTGTAGTTATATTGCTCATTAAATTAGAAATTTCTTAAAATTTCATTACCAACATTAATAATTTCTTTAGATGCATCTGATATAACACTTATATCAACGACTCCTCTGCCAACTGAAAAGGTTTCAGCAAAAATTACTTTACTTGATATTCTAGAACGTGCAATTTTTGCTCCTGCATACCTTAACCTTAATATCATTGCTTCAGTAAGTTTTGCTCTAGGCATCACCCTGTTTAATATAATTATTGGATTTTTTCTTTCTTGTTTTGCAATTTTTAAAAAAGGAAGAGTTGCCATTAAATCAACTGGGCTTGGCTGAACTGGTACAAAGACTCTATCTGAAGCTTTAACAACTTGCATAGTTTCAAATGTAATGGATGGAGGACTATCTATAATAATAAAATCGTATTTTCTTTTAATAGCCTTGATTTCTTCAATAAGATTCCTAATATCAAAATCAAGTTTAGTAATTCCAATATCATCTTCACCATAATAATTTTTTCTTGCATCAAGCCAATAAGTTAAACTTTTTTGAGCATCAGCATCGATTACTGCAACTTTGTATCCGCTGTTACTCCATAAAACAGCAAGATTTGCTGACAGAGTTGATTTACCAGAACCACCTTTTTGATTAGAAAATGCTATTACTTTACCCATAATATTAATTGATATTAACTATTTTGTAGATAATGGAAAGAAATTATAAAAAAAATATGACTAAAAACAAGATTGAAAATGCAAAAAAGTTGTTACGTAGTGGAGAACTTGTAATTTTTCCCACAGAAACTGTTTATGGCATAGGAGGAAATGCAAATGACAAAAATGCAATTAAAAAAATTTATAAGATAAAAAAAAGACCCACAAAAAATCCAATTATTTGCCATTTTGCAAGTATAAAAGAAATAAATAAGGAATTTAATCTTAACAAAATTGAAAAATTATTAGCAAAAAAACTTTGGCCAGGACCAATAACATTAGTTTTAAAGAAAAAAAATAAATCAAAAATTTCAAATTTGGTATCTAATAATTCATCTTATGTTGGATGTAGAATTCCAAAAAATCAATTAGCTTTAGATCTTTTAGAGAGTCTAGATTTTCCTTTAGCAGCCCCTAGTGCTAATTTTTCAGAAAGAACTTCTGTCACAAGATTTGAGGATTTAGATAAAAAATTAATTAAAAAAATATTTACGATTAGAGGAAAACAATCAAAATTAGGTTTAGAGTCTACAGTTATAAAAGTTAAGAAAAATAATATAGAACTATTGCGATTAGGAAGTATTACAGCAAGCGATATATTGAAATTAGTTAATAAATCAAAGATTAAATTTATTACTAACTCTAAAATATCTCCTGGTAATTTAAAAAAACACTATGCAACAAAGAAAAAAATAAGAATAAATGTAAAAAAAATTAAAGATGATGAAGGTTTAATTAATTTTGGTAAGAATAATTTAAGATCAAAAATAATTAATTTAAATTTAAGCAAAAAAGGAAACTTGAAAGAGGCGAGTAAAAATCTATTTCATTTTCTTCACAAATTAGATCAAAGTAAATGTAAAAAAATAGCTATTGCTCCAATTCCAAATATTGAGCTTGGCTTAACAATAAATGATAGAATTAAAAGAGCAAGCAAGAAATAAATTTATAATCTATTTAAGAAATCAATAGCCCGATAATAAATTATTGCAGAAGAATAAATTGGTCTTCTTAAAATATTTCCACCTGGAATTTTTATATGTTTTATCTGATTAAACATATCAAAACGATTTGATTTATCTAATATTTTCTCTGAGATTAGCTTTCCAGCCATAACACTCATTGCTAATCCGTGTCCCGAATATGCATGAGAGTAAATCAATTTTTGATTCATTAAATAACCTAAAATAGGAAGCCTATTAATTGATATTGCCAATGTGCCACCCCATGAGAATTCTATTTTATATTTTTGCATTTCAGGAAATACTTTATACATTCTCTTTGCTACAAAATTTTTAGCATCTTTTACAAATTTTGAAGTAATTGTTTCCGGTCCCCCAAATAGTAATCTATAATCCTCAGAAAACCTATAGTAATCAATCATAAATCTTGAATCAATTACTCCACAGTTTCTTTTTATAAGTTTTTTGGCTAAAGTCTCTCCTATAGGCTCAGTAGCAATTATATAATTATTAATTGGCATAAAATAATTCCTTGTAGAACCAAGAAGATCATCCAGATATCCATTGCAAGCTACAATAATTTTTTTTGATTTAATTATTTGTTTGTTTGTATGAATATGAACTTCAGAATTTTTATCTTCGATTTTATTTACTGGTGAATTTTCAAATATTTTAATATTATTCTTAAGACATGCTTCTGCTAAACCATAAGTTAGTTTGAGAGGATTAAGATGATAGCTATCTTTAGATAATATACCTGAGTAATATCTTTCACTAGCAACCTCATTTTTAATATTTTTATAATCAAAATACTCATAGTTAGAATAATCATATTTTTTTTGCATATGATTCATTTCTTCAATAAAATATTTGTAGTCCCTTTTTGTATTACCTACATGCATGATCCCCTTTCTTAAAGCGCAATCAATTTCATACTTATTAACTAAATTAGTTACAGTTCGAACAGCTTCCAATCCAATGTTCCAAAAGAATTTTGCTCTTTCAAAGCCAAATTTATTTTCTAAAAAAAATTGATCCTTTCGCATACCTATACCCAATTGACCGCCGTTTCTTCCAGAAGCTCCAGCACCTACTTTATTTGCTTCCAAAATAGTTATTGTCAAACCATTATTTGCCAGATGCAATGCTGAAGAGATGCCTGTAAGTCCAGCACCAATAATGCATATATCACTTGAAAAACTGTCTGTGATTTTGTTTTGATTAGAAAGTTTTTTTGCAGAAAATTTATAAAAACTGTCTTTTTCATTATCATGTTGCTTATAGGTTCTTTTTTTTGTAAAAATCATTTTCTATTCAATAATGGTTTAACAACGATTAGTAAACAAACACTCTTAATATGATTGAAAAATTTAAAACTTGGTTAGATGATAACTCTATTACTGAAGTAGAGTGTTTAGTTCCTGACTTAGGAGGAATAGCAAGAGGAAAAATATTACCTACAAATAAATTTTTAAAAGGTTTGGATGATGATAGTCATAGATTACCCCAATCAACATTTATTCAAACAATATCAGGTGATTATGCATATGAAGACTCAACAGGTACCTTGCCAAAAAGTATATACAACCCGACTGATGTAGATATCATATTAAAACCTGATTTTAACTCAATGAGAGTTGTTCCTTGGTATGAAGATCCAACAGCCCAAGTAATATGCGATACTGTAAATCTTAACGGTGAAGAAGTTATAAATTCAAGTAGGAATGCTCTAAAAAATATACTTAAATTATATAGAAAAGAAAACTTAGTACCAATTGTTTCTCCAGAATTAGAATTTTATCTTGTTAAACCAAATCCTGATTCTGATTATCCACTTGAGGTTCCAGTCGGTCAATCAGGAAGGCAGGAAACAGGTAAGCAAGCTTTAGGAATTGATGCTGTAAATGAGTTTGACAATCTTTTTGAAGATTTATACAATTATTGTGAGTCACAGCATATCGAAATTGATACTATTAATCATGAATCTGGATCAGCTCAAATGGAAATTAATTTTCAACATGGTGATCCATTAGAATTAGCGGATCAAGTTTTTTTATTTAAGAGAACTTTGAGACAATCAGCGCTTAAACATAAACTTTATGCAACATTCATGGCTAAACCAATGGAGCATCAACCTGGAAGTGCAATGCATATTCATCAATCAGTCTATGATAAAAAAAATAATAATATTTTTTTTAATAAAAAAACTGGGATATCATATAAAATGAAAAATTATATTGGTGGACTTCAAGAATATACACCTTTTTTAATGCCAATATATGCACCTAATATTAATTCGTTTAGAAGACTTTTTGCAACTTGGGGAACACCAAAGAATGTAAAATGGGGTATTGGCAATAGAAGTTGTGGTTTTAGAATTCCATCAATAGAAGAGAAGAATATGCGTATAGAAAATAGAATTCCAGGCTCAGATACAAATCCTTACTTGGTTTTTTCCGCAAATCTTGCTTCAGGATATCTTGGCATGAAAAATAATATAAAGCCTACTAGTGAAACTAAAGATAGTGCATTTCATGATAAGGTTTCTAATTTACCTAAAACAATAGATGAGTCCCTTGCATTATTTGAAAATAATAAAGAAATTAATAATATTTTTAATGATAAATTCATTAGAAGTATTGCTGCAATAAGGAGAGTTGAATATCAAGCATATTTATCTGTTATAAGTTCTTGGGAAAGAGAATATTTATTACTTAATGTTTAAATTTTTTATTAAATAAAAAATAAAATAAACCTAATATTAATAATATAAACATTAAAATAGAAGAAAGTGCATTTACTTCAGGACTTAAACCTAAACGAACTTTAGAGAAAACTACTATTGGTAGTGTGTTCGCACCAGGACCAGTGGTAAAGCTTGCAACTACAAGATCATCTAATGATATAGTAAATGATAACAACCAGCCTGCAATAATTGAAGGTAAAATTATTGGCAATGTTATTTTATAAAGAACTCTTGTATAATTATAGCCAAGATCCATTGCAGCCTCTTCAATATTTTTGTCAAAATCAGTTAATCTAGCTTGAATTATTACGGCTACAAAAGCTATACAAAAAGTTACATGAGAAATAAATATAGTCAATTGACCTCTTGAAGATGGGAAGCCAATTATATTATTTAAACTTATAAAAAATAATAACATCGACAATCCAAGAATAAGTTCTGGTAAAACTAGAGGGGTTGAAGATAAAAATATATAAACTGGTTTTAAAGGTATTTTTTTTATTCTAACTAAAGCATAACCTATCATTACTCCTAAAAATGTAGCAAATGTTGCTGATAAACTTGCTATCTTTATACTAACTAAAAATGCCTCTAGTATTTGTTCATTCTGAAATAGTTCTCGATACCATTTAAAGGAAAATCCTTTCCACACCATGACTCGTTTATTGGCATTAAAAGAGTAAGTAATTAAAACTAAAATTGGAAAATATAAAAAAAATAATCCTAAAGCTAAAGTAAAATTTTTAATTATTTTAGATTTCATTTTTTTGACTCCATCTAGAATAAATAATTTGGAAAATTATTATTGGTAATACTAATACTACGATTCCTGAGAAGGCTAGAGCACTAGCTCCTGGCCAATTTCTATTAACAAAAAATTCTTCCCATAAAATTTTACCATAGTAAAGCCTATCACTACCACCTAACATTTCTGGGATAATAAATTCACCTACAACAGGAATAAAAACTAGTAATGAACCTGCAATTATACCTGGTATAGATAAAGGTAGTATAACTCTAAAAAAAGTCTTAATTCTATTTAATCCAAGATCCTTAGAAGCATCAATCAAATTTAAATCAAATTTATTTAGGTAACCATAAAGAGGTAAAATCATTAAAGGCAAATAAGTATAAACAATTCCCATTACAACTGCATATTGATTATATAATAATTGTAATGGCTCTGAAATAATTCCAAGTTTTATAAGAAGCAAATTTAAGAATCCATTATTTTGAAGAATTATTTTCCAAGCATATACTCTTAGTAAAAAAGATGACCAAAAAGGTATAACAACTAAAATTAATAAAATATTTCTAAGTTTGATTTCAGATGTTGCAATGTAAAATGAAATGGGAAAACCAATAAGTATACAAAACATAGTAGATACTAAGGCTAGAAATAGTGAATTTAAAAAAGAGCCATAGTAATAAAAATCACCCAAAATATAAAAGTAATTTTCTAGAGTAGCGTTAAATTGAAAACCATTATCAAAAATAAATAAATCTTGATATGGAGGCATTCCCCATTCTGACACTGAAATAGAAATCTTAAAAATAATAGCTAATGGAATAAAAAAGAATAAAACTAACCAAAAATAAGGAGTGAATACAAAATATTTTTCAAAAATTTTATTTCTCAATTAATCCTCTACTATTTTTATTGACTCTTTTTTCCAGTTACAAAAGACGTCAGTTCCTATTGGAAAATTAAAATCTTTATTATTACTAAAGTTTTGATCTAATACAGTTATAACTTTATTTTTTGAAATTACTTCGTAACGTGTAAAGCTTCCTAAATATGACTTTTCTAAAATTTTACCAGCAAAAGAATTTGGAGAATTTACAATATCATTAGATAAAGAACTTATTTTTATTTTTTCAGGCCTAATTAAAATTGTTAAATTATTATCTGAATTTTTATTCATAGATATTGGAATTTGCAATTCATCACTAAAATAAGAATTATTTTTTTTTGAAATTTTCAATATGTTTGCTATTCCAACAAAGTTTGCAGTATATAAGGTTTTAGGATTTTCATAAATATTTTCTGGATTAGAATGCTCAATAATTTTTCCATCTTTCATAATTGCCATTTTATCAGATAAAGACATAGCCTCTTCTTGATCATGTGTTACAAAAACAAATGTAATTCCAAGTTTTTTTTGCAGTGTCGTTAATTCGAGTTGAGTTTTAGATCTTAGTTTTTTATCTAATGCAGCTAATGGTTCATCAAGCAATAATAGTTTGGGTTCTTTTATTAAACACCTACCTAATGCAACTCTTTGTTGTTCTCCGCCAGATAATTGAAAAATTCTTCTATCTAGAAGTTTTTCAATAGATAAAAGATTGGATATTCTGTTTACTTTATCTTTTATATCAAAATTATTAAAAAGATCCTTAATTCCAAATTCTAAATTCTTATAGACATTTAAATGAGGAAAAAGAGCGTATGACTGAAACATGTAATTAAGCGGACGCTCAAATGACTCTAAATTAGTTATATCATTATCATCAAGAAATATTTTGCCACTATCTGGTTTTTCAAAGCCCCCTAAAATTCTTAATAGAGTTGTTTTACCTGAGCCAGAAGCTCCTAACAAACCAAAAAACTCAGATTTTGATATGTTTAAATTTATATTGTCTAAAACTTTTAAAGATCCAAATGATTTTGAAATACCCTCAATTTTTAAAAATGCATTATCCATAAATCAGCACTAATATTAATATATTAGTGCTGAAATTAAGTATATTTTTTAATTTGACTTAAATTTATTAAAATATTTAGTTGATAATTTTGCTTTTTTTTGAGAGTCTGCAGTATCTGCAAAAAGCATACTTAATGTAGCTTCATCTGGATAAATTGCAGGATCCTCAAAAATTTCAGGATCAACTAATTCATTTGCAGCTTTATTTGGATTTGAATACCAAACATAATTTGTAATTGCTGCTGCAACTTCAGGTCTCATTATGTAATTAATAAACTTATGAGCATTTCCAACATTATTTGCATCAGCAGGAATTGCCATCATATCAAACCAAATAACTGTACCTTCAGATGGAATTGAATACCATGCTTCAACACCATCAGCAGCTTCATCAGCAGCTATGAACACATCGCCAGACCAACCCATTGCAAGACAAATCTCTCCATTTGCAAGATCATCAATATACTGAGAAGAATCAAAATATCTAATAAAAGGTCTTATTTGTTTTAACATTTCAAGAGCTTCTTCATAATCTTTTTCATCCTCTGTATAAGGATCTTTTCCAATATATTTTAAAGCAATTTCCATTACTTCAGATGGAGCATCTAACATAGAGATTCCACAATCAGAATATTTAGACGCTATTGCGGGATCAAATAAAACACTCCAACTAGTAATTTCATCCTCATCTACTTTATCTAAATTATAACCAATGCCAGTAGTGCCATACATATAGTTTACAGAGTATTCTCCTCCAGGATCATGAGCATCTATTTTTGCCAAAACATCTGGGTCTAAATTTCCTATATTTGATAATTGTGATTTATCTAATTTTTGAAAAACACCAGCTTTGATTTGATTTTCTAGAAATGATCCAGAGGGCACAACAATATCATAACCTGATCCTCCAGCTAAAAGCTTAGCTTCTAAAACTTCATTTGAATCAAATACATCATATGTTACATCAATTCCAAATTCATTTTCAAAATTTTCAATTGTGTCTTCAGCAATATAATCAGACCAATTGTAAATAAATAATTCTTCTTTTGCTTGTGCAGCAAAAGAAATAAACACCAATAGAGATATAAAATACTTATACATTATTCCCCTCCTAAATAATTATCACATTAAATAAAATTAATTAAAAATCGAGAATTTTTTTGTATAGATCAGGCCTCCTATCTCTAAAATTACCCCACATTTTTCTATAATCTCTTGAAATACGTAAATCTAATTCCTCAACTATTATTCCTTCATCTTGTTCATTCATTTTTTTTAGAACATTTCCCAAGTGATCTATAATTATTGAATTACCATAAAAATTTAATCCAATATTTGCTTCAGTTTCTTTACCAATTCTATTTGAGGCAACTACTGGAACTTGATTTGCTGCAGCATGACCAATCATGGTATTAATCCAATGATCTTTAGAATTCAATTCTGGCATGTGGGGTTCTGAGCCTATTGCTGATGGATATAAAATGATTTCAGCACCTTGTAATGTTAAAATTCTTGCACATTCAGGGAACCATTGATCCCAACATATTGCACATCCTAATCTTGCTTTTGGGGTATCAAAAACCATAAAGCCTGTTTTTCCTTTTTCAAAATAGTATTTTTCATTATATCCTGGGCCCTCTGGTATATGGGATTTATTATATACTTTGCTTATTTTGCCAGATGAGTCAATCACAACTAATGAGTTAAAAAAATTATTATCTTTTTTTTGAAAAAAACTTATTGGTAATGAAATTTCTTTTTCCTTGCAAATATTTGAAAACTTTTGAAACATTGGATGAGATGGAAATTCAATAGCGAGATTAAAAAAATCATCATTTATTGTTGAGCAAAAATAATAATCTTGAAATAATTCTTGAAGAAGTAAAATATCTACATTTTGATTTGCAGCCTTTTCAATAAAATTAATTGCTTTATTAATGTTAGCATTAAAATCACCTTTAATTGCTTTAAATTGAGAAGTTGCAACCTTAATTATCATATTTGTGGTACATTCATTGTTATACAATGAATATTACCTCCTCCATAATTTATATTTTCAGTTTCCAACATAACAATTTCTCTATCAGGAAATAATTCATTAAAAATTGCATTTACTTCACTGTCTTCTTTTACATTAAATTTAGGCAAAATAATTTTATTTTTTGAAAAATAAAAATTTATATATGAACTAACAATAGTTTTATTATTAATTTTTTTAATTTTTGGTAGAGGTATGTCAATTAATTCAAATTTTTGATTAGTTTCATTAAAAAATTTTATTATGTCAGTTTTATTTTTTTTTAATATTTCATAATTAGGATTAAGTTTATTTGTTGATGCAATTAAATATTTATTTTTTCCTATAGGACAGAGTAAGTTATCTACATGGCCATCAGTGTCATCATCTAATAGACCATTCTGAAACATAAATATATTTTTTAAGTCAAATAATAACTTAATTTCTTGAATTATATTTTCTTTTGATTTTTTTTGCTTTCTATTTGAATTAAATATTACATTACTTGTGGTAAAAAGATTTCTTTTGTCATCATAAGTAATTGCTCCACCTTCTAAAACAATATCCGAAAATCTTATTGGTATATTTAAATAATTTGAGATGAATTCTGATACTTTGTTATCATTATAGTAGTTTAGATATTTTCCATAACCATTAAATTCAAAGTTTATAGATTTTAATTTATTACCTTCTCTAAAAAAAATAGGAGCGATATCACGCATCCATGAGTCGTCAAGTTTACATTCTAATATTTTAATATTTTTTGTTTTTCTTATTTTATCTAACTCTTTTAAATCTTCATTGTTACATAAAACTATAACATCTTCAGTTTTAGATATTTCATTTATTACATACCCAACCTCTTTTTTAGCCTTAATGATTATTTCTCCATAAAGATCTTTATTACATGGCCAAGCAATTAAACAATAATCATGATTGTACCATTCAGGAATTAGTTTCATATTAATTTAAAATATGTATAATTAGATCATGACTAAAGATGAAGTAAAATTCACAGAAATGAAACATGGCGATAAAGAAGACTACAAACTTCTGGCAAATTTTGAGGATAAATTTATAGATGGCACAGCTGATAGAATTGTAAGAGTTCTTCAAGGTCTCGATCAATCTCTTGGTGGCTATAAAGTATCAAGATTAGAACACTCTCTACAAACTGCATCTAGAGCTTTACGAGAGCAAGCATCTGAAGAAATGGTAGTTGCTTCTTTATTGCATGATATTGGAGATGAGATAGCACCTCTTAATCATTCAGAACTTGCAGCAGCAGTTTTAAAACCATTTGTATCTGAAAAAACAAGATGGATAGTTGAGCAACATGGTTTATTTCAAGCTTATTACTATAATCATCATTATGGTAAAGATAGAAATCTTAGAAATAAATTTAAAGGTCATGAACACTTTCAAGATACAATAGATTTTTGTGAAAGATGGGATCAAGTATCTTTTGATCCAAAATATGATACAATTCCATTAAAAGAATTTGTTCCAATGGTACAAAGAATTTTTAACAGAACTCCTTATAGAAATTTATAATTATTTTTTTAATTTATGAATTAAAGCTAAATTACCTGGATCAAAACTATTTTTATTATTTTCAATAAAATTATCTATTTTACTTTGCTTATCTTGCTCTATTTCTGCTACTTTTCTAATATTTAGATCTACATACAATGAGCATACTTCTGTTGTTGCAGCTCTATAAAACTCATCTTTATGAGTCATCTCCAACTTGTAAATTAATCTTTTTTTATCTCTGTCTAAAAATAATAAGTTTATATCTACTTCATCGCCTTCTTTAACTTCTTTATCATAAGTTGTATGTGACTCCACTGCAAAAGTTGTTTTCTTTTCTTTTTTTGCTGAAAATTCACCCATATTAAATTTCTGAAGAAGTACCTCCCATCCTGCATCAAATAAATGAATATAAAAAGCTAAATTCATGTGACCATTATAGTCAGTCCATTCTTTTTTTACTTTCCCAGAATTTAAATAAATTTTCATAATTTTCTTTTCTAATTATAAATATACTAGTAGATTAAAAAAATGAATAATGAAGTAATAATTTCTTGTGCGGTTACTGGTTCTGGTGATACAGCAAATAAACATCCAGCATTACCTATAACCCCAAAACAAATAGCAGATGCTTCTATTGATGCTGCAAAAGCAGGTGCTGCAATAGCTCATATTCATGTAAGGGATCCAAATGGAAAACCATCAAGAAAATTAGAATATTATAAAGAAGTTGCAGATCGAATAAGATCTTCAGATACTGATGTAGTTCTAAACTTTACAACAGGAATGGGGGGAGATTTTGAAGTAGGTACTGGTAAAGATCCTCTTAACCCTGTTGGCCCAAATACAGATATGATTGATGCTTTAAGTAGGTTGGAGCATGTAGAAGAATTACTTCCTGAAATGTGTACTTTAGATTGTGGCACACTTAACTTTGGTGATTCTAATATGACATTTGTTCATACTCCAATGCAACTTCGATCTGCAGCAAAAAAAATGCAAGAGCTGGGAGTTAAACCAGAAATGGAAGCTTTTGAAATGGGTCACTTATGGTTTGCAAATCAGCTTTACAAAGAAGGTTTAATTGATGGTCCTCCTCTATATCAAATATGTCTTGGTATCCCATGGGGATCTCCAGCCACAACCACCGCAATGAAAGCAATGGCTGACATGGTCCCAAGAGAAGGATTCTGGGCTGGATTTGGTATTGGAAGAACACAAATGCCAATGGCAGCACAAGCAGTTATTTTAGGTGGTAATGTAAGGGTAGGATTAGAGGATAATCTTTATCTTAAAAAAGGTGTTTTTGCATCAAATGCTCAACTTGTTGAAAAAGCTAGATGTATTGTTGAAGATTTAGGATCATCTATACTTAATCCAGAACAAGTTAGAAAAAAATTAAAATTAAAAAAACATTTTTAGATTGAAAAATATAAAAAATATTTCTGTAATAGGAACTGGTGTTATAGGGACTGGTTGGATATTACGTTTTTTAGCGTTTAATAAAAAAGTTACTGCTTATGATCAAAACATAAAACAAAGAGCCTATCTTAAAAATGA
>MDTB01154917.1_pt1 | contig 17122 bp, 15 predicted proteins | sample 811161 | NCBI WGS metagenome assembly MDTB01 (sample SAMN05326650, study PRJNA326480) | marine metagenome | isolation source: seawater | place: Mediterranean Sea | collected 2009
CTTAAAAAAAATCCGATCAGAAGAACGTCTACTCTCTTATGCAAAATTGCTAATAAATTTAAAAAATATACTTTTTTCCCTCTACTTATAAGGTCTTTAGTTATTGATAGTGAGAAAGTAAACCTTTTACTGAAAAGATTTTTATTCGACCAAATTATAAATACAAAAATCGATAGCAAATAACTCAAAACAATTGAAAGCAATGCCCCTTCAATAGATAATTTTAAAAAATAAACTAATATTATCGTTAGAATTAATCTTAAAAAATTTAGGCCAAAAAAACTAAAAAAATAAAACTTCATTTGATTTTTTAGAACTAGAATCAGATCAAAGAAAGTAAAAAAAACTAAAGCTGGGAGCCAAATTAATAATAAATATTTAATATTATATAAATCAAGTTCAACATTATTATTCAAAAAATAAAATTGAAAAATATCAAAGAAAGATAATATAAAGATTGCAAAGATTGATGCAAAAAGAATGGTTACAATCATCTTGCTAAATATTATTTGTTCAATATCCTGCTTTAAGTTTTTATAGTTATATGGAAATGATTCATCTATTCCCATTCCTGATAGAGCGAAAAAAATATACACCAAGGTGTTCAAGACTGCTAATACCCCATAAATATCCGGTCCTAATACATTAATAGTGATTAAATTTGTGAGGAACATTAATGGCATAACTAGCCACCTTGTAGATAAAATTTTCAGGCTTTGCGCTGCTAGACTCAAGATATACCTTACATTAACTAATTTATATTTTTCATTTCTTCATCTTCAATAATAGAGCATAGTTCTTCTACTTTTTTTTCCCAAGTATTTGCTAAAGCAAAATTCTTAATTTCTTCAACATTATTTTTGTCCTCATTTAATAATATTTGAACTTTTTCAGCAAAGTCATCCGAAGAATTAGCAATTTTAACAAAATCATCATTATAAACATGTGCTGCAGGAAAATTAGTTGTCACAACTTTTAAACCTGCTGAAAAATAATCAAGAAATTTTGTTGGAGTTGAATATTGTATATGCTCATTATTGCTTTGATATGGAACTATACCGATGTGAGATTTTGAATAAAATGATGAGAGGTCTTCATAGTTTTTATAACCTACATGCAAGACATTTTGTTTTTTTAATAGGGATTGAACTTTATCAATTGGAGCTAAGGCATGAATATATCCAATTAATAATATCAATATTTCATTATTTGAATCTGCGAGATTCTCCAACAGCTCATAATCAACCCAATTTGCAAGCGTTCCAGCATAAACCAATATTGATCTTTTTTCATTGTTAATCTCTATAGGTATATTTATTTGAGAATTTATTTTTATTAATTCCTCACCACATCCATGGCCAACTAAAAAAGTTTTATCATTTTTCTTTTTTAGGTCTTTTTCTAAAAGAACTCCTGGTGTAAAAACTACATCCGAGGTTTTGATACTCTCATTCAATAAAGATAAATAAAAATCTGAATTGTCATAGGTGTTCAAAGCATCCACGCAATGGAAAATTTGAAATCTCTTTGTTAGTGACTTAATAAAAGGTTGCCATAAAGGAGAAAATGTCCATGTATAGAGTTCTTGTTTTGGGTTATTCGGTAAATATTTCCTAATTTGAATAAATATTAATAATTTATTTAATCCATCTATTATAAAGTTGCCGTGATATGGGATAGCTATAGGCTTGACTATTGTAACGTTGATTGGGTCCAAGCCCTGCTTTTTTTTATTATCTTCTTTAAAAAAGATGGCTTTGACTCTTCTGAAAACTCTTTTGTATTCTGATAATCGTGGTAATCTTCTGCCAATTGTTTCAATATATACAAGTTTATTATATTTGCTAAGAATGGCAGATATTTGCATATTAGATACAGCATTATCGTTCCAGTCACTACCGGAAAAAACAAAAATAGTCTTATCTCTTAGCATGTGGATATATTGAACTAAATATTTTATTTATTTTTTTTAGCAATTGTAAAAATTAAAAAACCAAAATAAGACCAAATAAAGTTGTATATTCGATCTGGAATATATGACTCTATTTTTCTTCTATATTTTTTTGGAAAAAAACTTGAAATTACATTTTTTTGCTCGAATGTTGTCTGACTAGAAATATCTAAATTCGGAAAAAGAGAATTTTTAATTTCTTTCCTAGAATAATATTTTGCAAGAGGTGATCCATCTTCCTTCTTCCCATCAGTATATCTATTATGAAGGTCTTGAATCGACATTTTTAAAAGCTTCCCCTGAAGAATTCCATATCTAAATATTACATTTATCCAGTTATAAAATGAATTTGAATGATAGAGCATAATTCTAAGCTCTCCATTTATCTTTAGTATTCTTTCAATCTCTTGGGCGCATTTTATTGTATTGGGACTATGATGGATTACTCCCCATGACCAAATTAAATCAAATTCAGAATCTTCAAAAGGTAAGTTTTCAGCATCGGCCTCAAATACATTTGCAGATAAGTTTTTTAATTTCAATCTTCTTTTTGTAATATTTATTGATTGGGGTGCAAGATCAATAGATGTTACTTCTGCACCTGATAAACATAACTGCTCGGTGTGAGCTCCTAGTCCGCAACCTATTTCAAGTACTTTCATACCTGACAAATCTCTCGGTATTAAGTTTGAAAACAACGCTTTGCTTCTATCTTGAGCAAAAAAACCATCAAGCATAAAATTGCCATCAATATATTCTAAATATTCTAAAAAAGATTGATCGTCTAATTCTTCAGGAACGCCAAGATGATCAGTTTCACCAGGTGAGACATAATCTTGTGAAAAGTTAGACCACCAATTCTTTGAGGTATTCTTTAAAGACTCATCGTCAGATTCTTTTTTTATGGAATTATTCAATTAATTTTCCCCTATGTATTTCTCAAATTTTATGAATCTATTATTCCAATCATATTTTTTCATGTCATTTGATCTATAAATTCTTGAGTCTAGTGAATTTTCTTTTACAAGTATATCAATAAAATAGCAATACTCTTGAGAAGAATTTGCAAAACATATATGCTCTTTACCAATTCTTTCACATTCATACAGCTTTGCAGAAACTGTTGGAATACCAGCACTTAAAACTTCAAAAATTTTTATTGGTGACATGTATTGTGTTAATTTATCAACATAAAATGGCATCCAAAAAACATCTATGCCCGAAAGCAAATTTGGCAACTCATCTCTTTCTATCGAAGGAAAAAAATAAATATTATTTTCAAATTTAGATTTTATTTTTAGGCCCTGATTCCCAGATAATGGCCCTACAAATATAAAATTTTTATCTAAATTTTTTGATGCAACATCATTAATTAATTTAAAGTCTAATTTATGCAAAGCTCCATAATAACCAATAATTGGTTTTTTTATATCAGACAAAATATTATGAAGTTTAAGATTTTTCCGAACTACTGGACTAAATAAATCATAATCAGTTCCATGATCAAGCAAAAAGGTATTATTATTTTTTATCTTAAAATCTTTAAATAATAATTCACCAGAAGTTATTACTACATCAGCAGAATGTGCCATCGCATCAATATAGGCTTTAGATGATTCCGGTATTTTTTTTAATCCAAGCCAATTATCAACAACATGAAAAATAATTTTTTTAAAATTAAAAAATTCAATTTCTGGATGTAAAAATGGCAAGTAAGAAATAAAAGTTGTATCTTTAAAAGATAATTTATTCATTGCTCTTTTTACATAAAATTTATAAACAAATTGATTAAATTTGTTGAATATTCTATTACTGAAAATTCCAAGAAAAGTATTTGTATAAGGGAAAATGACATAACCTTTTAACACCCAAATATTTTTTTCAACTTCTTTTAAATTTCTAGCAAAAAATAAATCTTTTATATTTTTAAATATCTCTTTTGAGAATAATATATGAGCAATAGACCTAGGAACTTCTAAGTAAAGAATTCTATTTTTGTTATTAGCTAATCTTCTTAAATAATGATGTTTTGAAGTTATAAGGTTTGTACCCCATTCTTCGCAGTATCCTGATAAATAATCCATTCTAATGATTTGTTTTAAATGAATGAGTTTTTGTCCATTCTGATAAGGTGAATAATTGCCATGCTCTTAACCATGCGCTCTGATCATTCGATGACAAATACCAATTCCAAAAAGAATTGAGACCATCAGGCTTAAAATTTAATTCTTCTATTAGAATTTGATTTATTTCTTCATTTTGTTTTTTCATTTTGTTTTCTAAGATTTCTTTTAATGGAATTGTAAAGCCCATTTTTTTCTTTGACATTAGATGTTCTGGAAATCCCTTAATTGCATCAACAATAAAACTTTTATTTTGTATTGATTTTAGTTCTTTACCCATCTTTTCTCTAAGATTTAAAGTTTTATTAATTAATTCAGTGTCCAACAATGGAAAGCGGAATTCTAAACCAAATGCCATACTCATAACATCCCCATCAGTAAGCAGTTTAGATCCGGTATATTGAGTAATTTCATGAATACTTATTTTTGAGCTAGTTTGCTTATAATTATTAATATTGTTTTCTATAAAATTATAATAATCCCTTGGTAAAGCTAGGCTATTATGATCAATATCTATATTAATAAGACTCATTCTTTCATCGTAGCCAAACAAATTTCTTCTAACATACATTGCATTTAAATGGCCATGATCTAATTGTAGTAATTCTTTTATTTTTTGAGAACTAATGCTTTTTCCAGGGATGATTTTATGCAAAAGATTCTTAAGATTTGATGGAATTTTTTGTAACAAAAGAGCTTTTGGCACATCCTTAAAAGAAGGATATCCTCCAAATAACTCATCACCCCCTACCCCATGAAGAAAAACTTTTTTGCCAGTTTTTCTCAAAAATTTGCTTATCAAATAAACATTTAAGCCATCTTCGCTCGGTTGATCCATAGATGTAAAATAATTGGAAAATAATGATTCAATATCTTCAGAAGAAATATTAATTGTCGAGTGTGCAATGCCACAAAAGTCTGCAATTTTTTTTGCACTAATATTTTCTGAATATGCTTTATTATTAGAGAATGCTAACGTGTATGAGTTCACCTCTTGCTTCGAGAATCTTGAGGCCAACAATGCCATAGCTGTTGAGTCATAACCTCCTGAAAGAAGAATCCCTATAGGCACATCAGATACTAAGTTTCGTTTAATTGAGTTTTCAAAAGCTTTTGAAATATCATCTAAAGTGATCTCAGCATCATCAACATTCCATGACCAATATCTTTTAACATCAATATAATCTCTTTCTAATGAATACCTAATAATATGCCCAGGCATTAAACTTTTTATATCAGAGTAGATAGTTCTGGGAGGCTGAACAGATCCATATGCAAGAAATGAATCTATAGATTGAATATCTATTTCATTGCTAACAAGTCTGGACTTGATGATTGATTTAACTTCAGATGCACAAACAAAAGTTCCATTGTGATTATGAAAATATAAAGGTTTAATTCCAAGAGGATCTCGGATTATTACTAACTCGTTTAACTTATTATCCCAAATACAAAAAGAAAACATTCCATTAATTTTTTTTAATAATTTTTCAATTCCCCATAATCTATATCCTTTGAGGATTACCTCTGTGTCACTATTAGAATTGAATGTCTCACCAGAAGATCTTAGTGAGTCTTGTAAAGACTTAAAATTATAAATTTCACCATTAAAAACAATAATATTTCCCGAAGTACCTTCTTGCATTGGTTGATTACCTCTTGCAGATAAGTCAAGAATTGACAATCGCCTATGCCCAAATCCGATATATTTATTTCCTGCTCCAATTATTATCTTCCCAGAATCATCTGGTCCTCTATGAGATAAATTGCTATCAAATGAATTTATTGCCGAACTTACAGCGTTTGAAGATTTTGAAACTATTACAGAATAACCACACATTTTATATAATTACCTTTTTTATATATTCTCAATTTACTAATAAAATATTAGAGATAAATTATAAAATAAGATTAAATTTATAATTCCTTTGATTTTTTAATAGTAATAAATTTAAAGGGGTCAATTGGTGGTTTTGCATTATTTTTAAAAAGATCAACTATTAGCTGACTAAGTATTCCAAAAAGTATTATCTGAATACCTACTCCTATTAGCAGGGTCGACAATAATAACAATGGTCTTGAGCCTATTGAAATTCCTCCAAACCATATTATTGATAAATATAGGCCGATAACTGTGCCTATAATTAAGAATGCTCCACCCAATTTTCCAAAAAAATGGAGTGGTCTTTTTGCAAATGTTGTTAAAAAGAATACTGATAATAGATCAAGAATGCCTCTCGAAAACCTTCCTGGACCATATTTACTAATTCCACTTTTTCTTTCGTGATGCTCAACCACAACCTCTCCAACTCGAAAACCATGGCTTGAAGCTAAAGCAGGTATAAATCTATGGAAATCTCCATAAACATTAATTTTAGACCATATTTCAGTCCTATAGATTTTTAGTCCACAGTTAATATCATTAATATCTAACTTTAAAAGATATTTAACTAGTTTATTAAAAAAATAAGAAGGTATCTTTTTTCCAAATAATGGATCATTTCTCTTTTTCTTCCAACCTGATACTAAATCGTATCCTTGATTTAATTTATCTATCAAATTTGGAAACTCTTCAGGAAGGTCTTGAAGATCAGCATCCATTGTTATTAGATAAGGGTGCTTTGCAAAAGATGCGCCTGCCATCAGAGCTTCGCTTTTGCCCATATTCCGACCTAAGATTACATATAAGACTTCATCAATATTAATTGGGTTAATTGAGTTAATAACCTCTTTTGTATTATCAGTACTTCCATCATCCACATAAATTATTTGAAGTATATAATTATGTTGTGCTGTTACTTTTTCAAGCCTTGTAAATAATTCAGGAATTGATTCAGATTCATTAAATGCTGGAACTACAACAGAGATACTTTCTTGGCCTTTAACATTCATAATATGATTGAATTTAATTCATAAAATTATAATCTAATTTAATTATTAAATCTTTCGATCCATGCGAATACTAGAATTAGGTATATTCCCATTAAGTTAAAGATATAAAAAGGGTTAGCTGTAAGTGACAATATCAATAAAAGAATTGGAAGGATAATTCTTCTTGAGTTATAAAGATCTCTTCTTGTCTTAATATACGGCGTGCGAGAGCTAACATATAGAAAAAATAAAAGCGAAAATAGCCCCAGAAAACCCATTTCTACAGTTACCTGAAATATGCCATTATCTGGTAAGAAGTTATGAGCATAAGGCGCTCCCCAAAAACCTGTTCCCAATATGGGATTTTGGACAATAAGACGAACTGATTTCACCCATTTTCCTAACCTTTCAGTAAACGAATAATCCAAACCAGAAATCTCAACATCACCTAGTGCAGAATTATCTATCTCATAAGCATATTCTTCGGATAAGCCATCCGATAAACTCATTGAATCTCTTTGAAAAGTTGTTTCAAGATTTATTGCTAATGGAAGAGTAATCGCACCCAATAAGATAAAAGCATAAACACTAGTCTTAGCTCCTATGGTCATTTTAAATTTTGAAATAGCATATAAAATTAAGATAATTAATCCTAAAAGGATCGTCCTTTTGCCACAAAAGAATATACTTAACATTCCAAATAATACCGATAAAATAATTAGAAATTTTTCTTTTTTATAAAATTTTTCAATGCTTATGCTTGTTAATTGAACAATTAAAAAAGCTAACATTAACAACATGATTCCATAAAATTGAACTCTGTCAGGTATTATTGCAGTAAATAATTTAAGATTTAAAAAGTTTTGAATAAGCGTATCTGCGATTCCTACAATTGCTCCAAATAAGACAGATAATGTAACAATAGTTAGTATTTTTTTTCCAGTCCCTCCATAATCAAAATATATCTTAATAAAAAAAAATAATAATCCTATTTGAATTAACTTTAAAAAATATAAAAAACAAGCGAGAAATTGTGCTGAAGTATATAAATTAAAGTTAAGTACCAATGAGAAAAAACAAATGCTTATAAAAATTAAATAAGAATAAAATGGTGTTCTGTATGGTATCTTAACAATAAAGTTCTTTTGCTTTACTAAAAATAAAAAAATTGTAAGCATAAATAATGATATTAAATCAAATAATTTAATACCTATCTGCTGCGATTGATTGCTTACTAGCTCGCCTCCAATATTAGTTGAGGAGTGTCCAATTCTCTCATCGCCAGATGCAGAAATTCCTGAAAAATTTATTTCTAGATTAAACAATAAAGCAGGTATTAAAAGCAAAAATAAAAAATTCCAAATAGAACTTAATTTAATAAAGTTGTTTTTGATCACTTTCAAAGCCTATAAACAAAATCGTTTTCAGGCAAAGCAGACTTAAGGTCAAATATTATCCTATTGCTTGAGCAAAGTGATACTATTTTCTCAATACCATTTTTAATAATTTTGTCATGCGGGACTGCAAGAAGCACAGCATCATATATTCCTGTATCAGGTTCAATCAAATTAATTCCATATGATTTTTTAACTTGAATCTTTGAACATAAAGGATCCATTACATCGACATCGATATTCTTTTTTTTCAATATATTAAAAATATCATTTATTTTAGTATTTCTAATATCAGAAGTATTTTCTTTAAAACTAAAGCCGATGATAAGCACTTTAATTTTTTCGATATCACATTTGTTTTCATCAAATTTTTTTAACATCCATCTGCATATAACTTCAGGCATTTCATTATTGACCGCTCTAGCGGCATTAATTAATTTTGGTTCCATGGGTATGTTTCTTGCCTTATAAATATAGTAATAAGGATCGACACTAATGCAATGACCTCCGACTAAACCAGGTTTAAAAGGCAAGAAATTCCACTTTGTTGATGCAGCTTCAAAAACATCATTTGAACTTATATCCAAGTGTTCTAGAAAAGATGAATACTCGTTTACTATAGCAATATTGGCATCTCTTTGAATATTTTCTATCAACTTTGCAGCTTCAGCTACTTTGATCGAGGTGGCTTTAAATGTTCCAGCATCTATAATACTAGAATATAGCTCATCTATTTCGTTCAAAGTATTTGGTGAAGAGCCAGAAATTATTTTTTGAGTATTTACTAATGTTCTTACCCTATCTCCAGGATTTATTCTTTCAGGACTATAACCACAATGGAAATCATTTTTATATTTTAGTCCTGATTGTTTTTCTATTATAGGAATACAAACTTCTTCAGTTGCACCAGGAAATACAGTTGACTCAAAAATAATTATTGAATCTTTTTTAATATATTTTGAAACAGTCTCTGATGCTGAAATTAATGGTTGTAAATCGGGGTTATTATCATCTAGGACAGGTGTAGGAACTGTGATGATAAAAATATCACAGTCATAAAGAACAGTATCTTTTGAAGAAAAGTTAATATTTTTCTTATTTTTTAAAAGAGCTGCCTCTTCTGTTTCACCATTTCTATCAAAGCCATCTATTAACTCAGATATTCTCTCCTCAAAAGGATCGTATGCACAAACTTCTCTATGCTTGCTAAATTCAACTACTAGAGGTAATCCAACATAGCCGACGCCTATTACTCCTAACTTTTTAATACTTTTATGCATGTTTTGTTTAATTTTTAATTTTCATTAAAAATATCTCTACTAAATGTTTTAAATGCTACATCGTTTATTTCATCAGAAACTCTATTAGCTACGATTATATCTGAGTTTTCTTTAAAAACTTTTAGGTCTTTTTCAATCTTGCATTCTTCAAAAACATTTTCAGTTAAAAGAGGTTCATAAATGCATATTTCTACTTTATTATGTTTAAGTCTTTTAATAATTCCCTGTATTGCAGAATCTCTAAAATTATCAGATCCTTCTTTCATAACTAATCTGTAAAATCCAACTTTTTGTGGTTTTTTATCTAGAATAAAATCTGAAATAAAATCCTTGCGAACATCGTTAGATGTTACTATTGCTGAAATAAGACTTTGAGGAATATCTATAAAATTTGCTAAGAGTTGTTTTGTATCCTTTGGCAAACAATATCCACCATAGCCAAATGATGGATTGTTATATCCGCCTCCTATTCTGTCATCATATGACATGCCATTAATGATATCTTCAGAATTTAAATTATTCTTAAGTGAAAATGAGTCAAGTTCATTAAAAAAGGCAATTCTCATAGCAAGATAAGTATTAGAAAAAAGTTTTATAGCTTCTGCTTCTTTAGATTCCATGAATAAAATAGGGATTTCATCCTTTAAAGCAGAATTTTTTAAAAGTGATGCAAATTTTTCTGCCTCTTTAGATAGGCTTCCAACTATTATTCTTGAAGGATATAAATTATCATACAAGGCGTTACCTTCTCTTAAGAATTCTGGAGAAAAGATAATTTTTTCTGATGAAAATTTTTCTTGTAATTTTTCTGTATATCCTATTGGTAAAGTCGATTTGATTATAATTATTGCATCTTTATTGATTGTAAAAATGTCTTCTAAAACACTATCAATTGATGAGGTATCAAAATAATTAGAATTAGGGTCGTAATTTGTAGGTGTTGCTATTATTACTATATCTGCATTTGAATAGGCTAAGTCTTTTTTTGAAGTTGCCCTTAGATTAACTTTCTTTGTTTTGAGATATTTTTCTATAAATTTATCATCAACTGTTGATTCTAAATTATTTATTTTATTAATACGATTTTCATCAATATCGATAACGGTTACTTTATTTTGTAGCGCCAATAATACAGCCAAAGACATCCCGACATAACCAGAACCAACAAGAGTTATATTTGAAGAATTTATACTCTTTGACATTTTTTATAACTTTAGAGCTCAGATTCTATAAATAAAGAGACGAATTAAAATAAACAATATTGATACTATAAAACCAACAATAGTAGAGATTATGCAAATAATAGATCTTGATGGCTTTGATTTAACCTCAGGAATATATGGCGCATCAATAGTTTGCAGCATGTAATCAGATCTTACATTTGCAAGCATCTGAATTTTTAACTGACTTTCAATAATATTATTTATAGAGTCTCTTACTTCTCTTTCATTAATTTTAGGAAGCTCAGTGTATAAATAATTCAATGATGATTGTGACTCATCTAGTTCAATTTTTTTTGTAATTTGATTTAACTCCCTAATTACAAGTCTTAAAAAGTTGTATGCAAAGACTGGGGATTGATGTTCAAAAGATATTTTTATAAACCCTGTTTTTCTATCTCTTGTTATGCTCATTTGTTCATTTATTTTTTCATGCAATTCTAAATACGACGGCTCTTTTAACCTTCCTGGAGGAGGATTTCTTACCCATTCTTTATTTTTGGTATTAAAAATATTCTCATCATATATTAGGGTTGTTGTATTAAGATCATATTTTTTAACAGCCATTATGTTTTGCTTAATGTTTTCAAAATTAGCTATATGCTTTACAAATTCTTTTGATTTTAAAAGTTCGATTGCATAGTCAGATTTATCACCTCCTCCACTAGGAAGAGATACTCCTGCTAAAGATGCAAGCCCTCCAAAATCTGAAGATAAGCTTGAAAGTGAATTATTACCCGAGTCGTTAGCGAGCTTTAGAATTGATTGAGAGGTATATATATTCTGAAGGCTCAAAGCATAAAAAACTGAAGAGATTGCAAAGACTGAAGTAATTAAAATTATGGATACTAAGTTTTTCTTAAAAACATTTATAATTTCACCAAAATCTATTTCACTATCTGAATAATATTGATTATGGTCTTCTTTGCTATTCATAATTTTCACTCACACTCACACTTAATGGTACCCGGAGCCGGACTTGAACCGGCACGCTATTGCTAGCGAGGGATTTTAAGTCCCTTGTGTCTACCAATTCCACCACCCGGGCTTTTGAATTAGTTCTTTGTTGCCTTAGAAACCCATCCTCTCCATATTTCTAGATTTTCATAATCCGTCATTTTTAAATTTGAATCACTATATAACTTATTCAAAGTAGTTGGATTATATCTAAATTCTATTTGAGCACCAAATCTAATGTGTCTGTTTTGCATTTTGGACACATGAGGATATCTAAAATTTTTTTCTGCATGAGATTCTTATAATTTTTTGAGAATTATACTTCCTTTTTATTGCTTAAAGAAACTTTTGGAGGCTGAAGCCGGAATCGAACCGGCGTAAACGGCTTTGCAGGCCGCTGCATAACCACTCTGCCATCCAGCCATAGAATAAGTTATTGTATATGTCTTATTTACAAAAGTGGAATTTAATTTTTAAAGGTATTTAATGTATATATGTATCCAGAATATAAAGTAACAATTAAAGATATTACTATTAAAATATCTGCAATTGGTATCAATAACATTATATTAAAAGATAAAGCTAGCAAATAGACAAAGATTGTAAAGATCTGAATGGTGGTTTTAATTTTTGCTATATATATGACTTTAGTAGCATTTGTATTATTTACTCTTGAATTATAGTCTCTTAGAGCACTAACCCATATTTCTCTTGCAATAATAAAAGCTCCAGCGAATGCCACTAAATAACTTGATAAATTTACTGCTAATCCAAATAAAAGAAATATGATTAATATTTTATCAGCTATCGGATCAAGAATTTCTCCGATCTGTGATGAAGCTTGATATCTTCTTGCTAAATAGCCATCTAAATAATCTGTAAGGCCTGCCATTAAAAATAAAACTAATGCTAAACCAAAATAATTATCAAACGCCAATAGAAAAAATATTATTATAGCTATGACAATCCTTGATATCGTTAATAAATTTATTATACGTATCATTATTTAATACTATCCATAATTGAATTAGCTATTTTGGCACTAATACCTCCAACAGTCATTAATTCCTTTTCACTTGCTAATTTGATATTTTCTATACTCTTAAATTTATTGAGTAGTCTTTTTTTAAGAATACTTCCTATTCCATCAATTTTATCAAGTTTAGATTTTTTAATAGCGCCTCTTTTCTTTTTTCGTTGAGCATTTATTGCAAACCTATGGGATTCATCTCTAATCTCTTGTAATAATAAGAATCCTTTTGAACGCTTATCAAATTCAACTATTCCGTCTCTTGAAAGTATTGACTCTGTAGCTCTAATTCTATTAAAACCTTTGACTATCGAAATGACTTTTATATCTTTGTGATTTGATTTACTTATTACCTTTTCTACAAAGTTTAGTTGATTTTTTCCGCCATCTATTAAAATTAGATTGGGTTTCACATTCTTATCGTCATAATATTTTAATCTTCTTTTGATAACATTTTCGAGGGATCCAACATCATTTCCTGATAACTCTTTGGGAATATTGAATAATCTATAATTTTTCTTTTCAGGTCCAATGTTAGAAAAAACAACACAAGATGCAACTGCATTACTTCCAGATATATGACTTACATCAAATGCTTCAATTTTAGAAAGATTCCCATTATTGATGCCAAGATGTTTTGACAAATCATGTATCGCAAAATTATATTTATCAGACTTGCTTAAGTGGTTTTTGATAACTTGCTTAGAATTTAACTTACACAAACTAAATATTGGTCTGATTGATTTGGATGGATTATGTGTAATTTGTATAATGGTCTTAAACTTCTTTTTTACTGCTTTAGTTATTAAATCTTTACTTTCAAGATTATGTGCACATAAGATTTTATTAGGAATATCATATTGAGTGTCATAAAAATTTAAAATTATTGCATTATAAATATCATCTAAGGAATCAAAATACGCTCTTTTTATGAAGTGTGTCTTCGTACCTCTAATCTTTCCTTTTCTAACAACAATAATTGAAACACCAACATAATTATCTTCGTAATGAATTGAAAAAATATCAATATCTTTTGTTGCAGTGACTACGGATTGTTCTTCTCTAAGTAGTTCAAGTCTTTTCAATCTGTCTCTTATGTCAGCTGCTTTTTCAAAATCAAGATCTTTTGAAGCTCTTTCTATCTCTTTATTTAATCTATTTGTTGTTTGTGAGTCTGATGAAGACAAGTATGATTTTGCAGAACCAACATCTTCAAAATATTCTATTTTTGAAATATTTCCAACACAAGGTGCTGAACATCTTTTCATTTGAAACTCAATACACGGCCGAGATCTATTTGCAAAAGTTGAATCATTGCAATTACGTAGCCTAAATATTTTTTGAATTTCTTTAATAGATTTTTTGACAGCTACCGAACTTACAAATGGACCATAATAATTTGAGTTTACTGATTTTTTAGTTCTTTTTAAGTAAATGCCAGGGAACATATGATCAAAAGAAAAATATATATAAGGATAAGTTTTATCATCTCTTAGAAGAATATTAAATTTAGGTTTATTCTCTTTTATTAGCATTTGCTCAAGCAAAAGAGCCTCTACTTCATTTTTTGTTGTGAAAGTTTCAATGCTATCAGTTAAGAACTTAATTTGGGATGTTTTTCGATCTTTAAGAGATTTACCAAAATAACTAGATACTCTTTTTTTGAGATTTTTTGCTTTTCCTATATAAATAATTTTTCTTTTACTGAAAAACTTATATACGCCCGGTGAAGATGGAATTTTTTTTAAATCAACCACTTTGTTTGTTTAAGTACTTTTTAGCAAATATTTTTCCAGCACTTACGCCATACTGATCAAATGGATTTATTTGAAGCATTTTTGCCGTTACAAAAGTTCTATGCTCCCATGTGGCAATCAAAAAACCAAGACTTCTAAGATTTAGTTCATTTATTGTGAATAGATTTAGCGAAACATTACCATTGATTTGTTCATGCAATTTAAAATGTTCGCTGGATCCATTTGCTAGTAAATTGGATTGGGCTTGGGATTGTGCATACAGAAGCTTATTTGAATCTTTATTATCTTCAATTGTGATAATATCTGCGCACATCTCAGCAGTACCTTGATGTAGCAATTGAAAATAACTATGTTGTGCTATTGATCCAAAACCACCAAACACAACCTGACCAGTATTTTTAAATATGGATTTGGTGTTTGGTTGCTTTCCTAGAGATTCCATCTCTAGCTGTTGCACATAATTTGAAAAATGTCTAAGTTTCCAACTGTATATTAAAATTGCTCTAGTATGTTTATCAATAAAATTGTTGTGCCAAATATCACTAAAACTCATTAGTTTAATAAACTCATTATATTCTTTATCATTTAACAAAAGATTGTCTGCTTTAAACCCACCAAGTAAAAAATCTTTGAAATCCTCTCCAAGCTCTAAAATTGCTGCCAAAGATATTGGAGACCAGATTGAATATCTTCCCCCAATTTCATTTGGAAATTCAATTATATTTTCTCTGAAACCATTTTGTTTTGCTAAATCTGATTGAGAAGTAACAGCAATAGAATTTTCTTCAAACATAATATTAGATCCAAACCAGTTTTTTGAAAGTGACAAACATTGTAATGTCTCATCTGTACTAAATGATTTTGAAGAAACAATAAAAAAAGTTTCGTCTTGATTTAGAAATTGAATAGCTTCATTAAATTCATCAACATCAGGTCCAGTAAGAAATATATGATTGAAGCTTCTATTGTTATGATTTGTTAATACTTCAATTAATAATTTTGGTCCCTCATATGATCCACCTATTCCAATAGTAACTATATTTTTAATGCCTTTTTTTACAAGTTTTTCTTTAAGATCAATGCACTTTTCAATACTAAAGCGACAAGATTTAATTAAATCATTAGAAACTAATTTTTTTGGTGAGGAGGCATATAGATCTCTGAAAACATGATGAAGTGCAGCTTGGTTTTCTGTATTATTTACAATTTTACCATTTAACAATTGCTTGAAGGATTCAAAAATATTTAGCTCTTCAAAATAAGAGTTAAAAGTTAAGAAAAGATTATTGCTGAACCCTTTTAAAAAAGATTGATATCTAAGTTCCTCATTTGAATATGAGAAATTATAAATTTCGTCACTTATCTTAGATGTATCAGTTCGAATTTTATTTAAGAAGTCCATAATAACTATATTGAATTATAAATTTCTAATAAGGTGGCCTGAATATTTTGTGCAGATGTTATTGGTCTTCCAATTACTATAAAATCAGCCCCTCTTAAAACAGCATCTTTTGGAGACATTACTCTATTCTGATCATCTGATGATTCAGATAGTCTTATTCCTGGAGTAATAGACTGCAAAGATTTTCTATTTGCAACAAGTTTGAGTTCATGTGGAGAGCAAACAACACCATCAATCCCAGCCTCTTCAGCTAAATCTAACATTGCATTAACCTGATCTTCAGCAGTTCTTCTAAAAATAGTTAACATATTTTTCTCAGATAAACTTGTTAATGCTGTGACACCAAATATTTTTATGCTACTTCCATCAACTACTTTTTTTGCAGCTTTCATCATATCAACACCACCAGATGTATGAACTGTAATCATGCTTATTGGTAAAGAAATCAATCCTTGAATCGATTTTTTCACCGTATTCGGTATGTCATGAAATTTTAGATCTAAGAAAATCTTAAATCCTTTATTAGCTACATAGTTTATAGCCTCATGGCCAATAGAATTAAAACTTACACTACCAATTTTTATCATACATAAATTATTATCAAGGGAATCAACTATTTCTTTGAACGAATTAAATTGAGTCTCATCAATCGCAACAATGATAGGTTTTGACATAATTAATGAATCTTAAACTTAAGTTAGTTTTCTATCAATGATTTTGAGGGTTTGAAATGCATTGTAGCTGTTTCACCTAGGTATGAAATTTCCTTTGTCTTTGGATTTATAAACCTTCTTGGCCTTATAAATTTTTTGGAGAAAGTACCAAAACCTCTTATTTCAACTTTTTTGTCTAATGCAATAGCATCTACAATAGAGTCTAGAATGATTTCGATAGCTAGTGAAACTTGAGATTTATTTAAGTTTGGAAATTTTTTATTTAATGCTATTTCAATTTCAGAACGATTATATATATTTTGTTGATTTTTACTCACTCAATTTCAATGATATTCTTTCTCTTTCAGCATCTATTGCATAAACTATACACTCAAGTTTATCACCCTTATTATATTCGCTTAATGATTCGCTTGGATCTTCGCTTTCAGAAATGTCTGATAAATGAATTAGTCCATCTATTTCA
>MDTB01017591.1_pt1 | contig 17121 bp, 15 predicted proteins | sample 811161 | NCBI WGS metagenome assembly MDTB01 (sample SAMN05326650, study PRJNA326480) | marine metagenome | isolation source: seawater | place: Mediterranean Sea | collected 2009
AAATCAGAAAGCAAATTGATGAAACTACATCAGACTATGATAAAGAAAAACTTCAAGAAAGACTTGCTAAATTAGCTGGTGGTGTTGCTGTTATCAAAGTTGGTGGCGCATCAGAAGTTGAGGTTAAAGAAAAAAAAGATCGTGTTGAAGATGCTATGCATGCTACTAGAGCTGCGGTAGAAGAGGGAATTTTACCAGGTGGAGGAACAGCTCTTTTGTATGCAACCAATGTTCTTAAAAACGTTAAAGTTGAAAACGATGATCAAAGATATGGTGTAGACATTGTCAGAAAAGCTCTTTCTGCTCCATTAAAGCAAATTGCTCAAAATGCTGGACATGATGGCGCGGTTATTGCTGGTAAGATCATTGAAAGCAAAGATAATTCATATGGATTTGATGCTCAATCTGGAAAATTCTGTGATTTAGTAAAAGCAGGTATTGTTGATCCTACTAAGGTTGTGAGAACTGCTCTTATTGATGCAGTATCAGTTGCAGCTTTATTAACTACAACAGAAGCCATGATTACCGATAAGCCAGAAGATAAATCATCTGCTCCTGCAATGCCTGATATGGGCGGAATGGGCGGAATGGGCGGCGGTATGCCAGGCATGATGTAATATTAATTTAATTTATTTGTTAAAAAACGCCGAGAAAACCTCGGCGTTTTTTTTTGTTCTATAATCAATTTGTCAATATAAACTTTAAAAATGATCTTAAATTTTGTGATTGCTCCTTTTAAATCATTATTAAATGATAGATCAATTCCTTTTGATGTTTTGTTTTTTTCCATACTACTTTTTTCAATACCAATAGTTTTGATAACAGGACCTGCAATTCCTGATATCTTTCTATCTCTAATAGCTTTATATTTTTTAGTTAAATCAATTCTAAAAAAAAAATGGGAATATTATCAAAATCCAATTTTTTATGGATTTATACTTTTTAGCTTATATGGAATTATAAGATCAATCTTTTCTGATTTGCCATTTGAGTCTCTCACAAATGGTGGAAGTGTTTTTTATTTTAGATATATTTTTTTTGCTATTGGTGTCTGGTATTTATTAGACCATAATAAGTATCTTTCTAAATGCTTATTAAATATATCAATCCTTTGCATAACAATTGTTTGTGTTGACTCTATTTATCAATACTTTTTTGAAATTAATTTATTTGGGAACAAAAAATTTAGTGATAGTCGTCTTACTAGTCTTTTTGGAGATGAGCCAATAGTTGGAAGGTATATTGCTTATTTATCGATTTTTATTTTTGCTTTAGTTTGCATTAATTTCAAAAATAAAAAAGTAATGAAATTATTTACAATTCTTCTTATTTTTTGTGAAGTAGTTGTTTTTTTATCTGGTGAAAGATCACCTCTTTTTTATTTAATTTTATTGACTATATTTATATTCCTATTTGGTTCTGACTATAGAGTTTATAAAATTATAGGTACTTTAATATCAATAACTATAATCACATCCATTACTTTTATTAATCCTAATGCTAAAACAAGAATTATTGATCTTTCAATTAAACAAGTTAATGAAACTCTAATTCCATTCCTTCCTTATAGTGAGCATCATGAAGAACATTATATTTCAGGTTTAAAAATGTTTTATGACAAACCTCTTTTTGGTGTAGGAACAAATTTATTTCGTTATCATTGTAAAAAACCTGAATATTTGTACAAAACTAGGTCATGCAGTACCCACCCTCATAATTATTTTATTCAGTCTTTAGCAGAATTAGGTATTGTAGGTTTCTTATTTATTTCATTATTTTTTTTATATTTTTTCATAATATGTTTAAAACAATTATCCTTTTTAAGGAAATACAATAATATTAAACAAATACCTTTTGAGATTTTGATTTATCCTATTATATTAACTATCTATTGGTGGCCTATAATTCCTCACATGAGCTTTTATAATAATTGGAATAATGTACTAGTAATGCTGCCACTAGGTTTTTTTATGAAACATTATTATGGTAATGCTAATCTATGGAAATATTAGTAAAATTTAAAAACTATATCCTAGTTACTCTAGAAAAAGGAAGCTTTGGCTTATCTTTTTTTGAGATTGTCATAATTTTGATATCTTTCATTGTTGCAATTTTTATTAGAGGATTTTTTGCTAAAATAATTGTATCTAAAATAAAAAAAATTGTTCAAAAAACAGGAAATAGTGTTGACGATAGACTGTTTGAAGCATTATCACCACCATTGAAAACCTTGCCAATTATTTGTGTTTTTATCATTATTGGGATTTTTATTAATGATAATAGCCAGCTAAGCGCAATTCTTGAGAAAATTAACCAAACTCTCGTAACTATAATTGTTTTTTGGTTGTTTCATCAGTCGCTAGTTCCATTGTCTCAAATCTTTAGAAAATTTGATGAGCTATTGTCGAAGGCATTAGTAATGTGGCTGACGCGGTCACTAAAATATTTAGTAATTTTCTTAGGATCTGTTGCAGTTTTAGAAACTTGGGGAATTAAAATTGGCCCAATAATTGCAGGTTTAGGTCTTTTTGGTGTAGCAGTTGCCTTGGGCGCCCAAGATCTATTTAAAAACTTGATATCGGGTATTATGATTATATTAGAAAAAAGATTTGAAATAAATGATGTCATAGAAGTCCCTGGGCATGCCATGGGTTCAGTGGAACATATTGGATTTCGCTCAACTTTAATTCGACAATTCGATTCCACTCCTATTTCAATACCTAATTATGTTTTTTCTGATACCTCAATAGTTAATTTTTCAGACAGAAAATTTAGGCAAATTAAATGGACAATTGGACTAACCTATTCCACTACTACTAATCAATTAAAAGATATTTGTCAATCAATTGAAGCATCAATTCGCTCAAACAACAATTTCATTGTTAATGACTCTTATAAACTTTTTGTAAGAGTAGAAAAATTTAATGATAGTAGCATTGATATTCTTATATACACTTTCACAAGCAGTAATGAATGGGAAAAATACCTAAAGATTAAAGAGGAATTGGCTTTTATGATTAGAGAGGTTGTTGAAAACAATAAAAGTTCCTTTGCTTTCCCGTCTCAATCTATATATATAGAAAAGGAATAGGTTTTATTAAAATGTCTTTTAAGTTTGATTATCAAAAGCCTAAAGTAATTGCTGAAATCGGATGCAATCATATGGGTCAAATAGACATTGCTAAAGAATTAATATTATTAGCTAAACAGGCTGGCGTTGGTTACGTAAAGTTTCAAAAAAGAAATAATAAAGAATTACTTACTAAAGAACAATATGAATCTCCTCATCCAATTAAAGAGAACTCATATGGTTCATCATATGGAGCACACAGAGAATATTTGGAATTCAATTATCATCAACATTTAGAGTTGAAAGAGTATTGTGACAGCATTGATATTATTTACAGTACGTCTGTTTGGGACATGACAAGTGCAAAAGAAATGATATCTCTTGAGCCTAAATTTTTAAAAGTCCCATCAGCATGTAATAACAATTATGAAATGTTAACTTTACTTAGAGATGAGTATATGGGGCAAATACAACTATCAGTTGGTATGACAAGTAAAGTTGAAATTGAAAAAATTGTCAAACTTTTTGAAGAAAAAAATCAAGCAAAATCAAGATTGCTAATTTACTCTTGCACTTCAGGATATCCCGTACCTGCAAAAGATGTTGCATTATTAGAAATTAATTGGCTCTATCAGAAATATAATTCAAGAGTCAATGAAATTGGTTTCTCAGGTCATCATTTAGGTTTGGCAATAGATATTGCCGCATATACTTTAGGTGCAAGGTGGATAGAAAGACACTTCACAAAAGATAGAACTTGGAAGGGAACTGATCATGCTGCATCTTTAGAACCCCAAGGTTTACAAAAACTTGTTAGAGATTTAAATATTTCATATGAGGCATTAAATTTTAAAAGCAGTGAAATACTCCCTATAGAGCTAGAGCAAAGAGAAAAGTTAAAGAATAGAAAGTAAAATTTGAATATAGCATTCATCCCTGCACGGTGTAATAGTAAGTCAATTGCTTTTAAAAACATTAAAAACTTTTGTGGAAAACCATTAGTTTTTTGGAGTATTAATGCTCTTCAAAACTCTGTTAATATAGACAAAATCTATGTGGCAACTGATTGTGATGAGATAAGCAATATAGTAAATAGTTTTAATTTTAGTAAAGTTGAGGTTTATGATAGGGAACCAAAAAATGCTGATGATTTTGCTAGTACTGAGTCTGTAATGTTAGAATTTATATCTAAAAATAATTTTAAAGATGAGGATTTATTTATATTAGTTCAAGCCACTTCCCCACTTACGCAAACAAAAGACTTTGATGAAGCTTTAAAAGCTATGAAATTTCAAAATGCTAATTCGATTCTTACTTGTGTTAGAACAAAACGTTTTTTTTGGAAGAATGATGCTACGTCTCTTAATTATGATTACAAAATACGACCTAGAAGACAAGAGTTTGAAGGAACGCTTATGGAAAATGGAGCCTTTTACATAAATAGTATAGGAAATATAAAAAAAGATAGAAATCGTCTAAGCGCCAAAGTTGCTATCCATGTAATGGAAGAATTTACTGCAGTAGAATTAGATGAAGAAGATGACTGGAGTTTTGCTGAAAGTCTTATGCAAAGATATATTATTTCAAAGAAAATAAAATTTTGAAATAAAATAAAAAACTAAATGTTCAAACTTATTATCAAGCTTTTTAACTTATTATCGCCCCAGCAACGCAGACATTTTTATGGACTTCAAATATTTGTTATCTTGATGGCCTTTGTTGAGATTATAGGTGTGGCTTCAATTATTCCTTTTATGGCGTTAGTTGGTGACATGAGTCAACTACAGGAAGATGGAGTGATTGCTAAAATTTACCATTATAGCAAGATTACTTCTGAGTCACATTTTGTATTTATGTTAGGTATAGGTGTACTCATTATGTTGTTTTTTTCAGCAGTAATTTCTATGTACACCATCTGGAGATTATCAATGTTCGCTAATAAAATTGGTGTAGAAATTGCAGATAGACTATACACATATTATTTAAAGCAAAGTTGGTTATTTCATGCCTCTGGTAGTAGTGCCCAATTAACCAAAAAAATAGCCACTGAGGCTCAAAGGTTAACTGATGGAGTTCTCGTTCCGATTATGCAAATGAATGCACGTATTATATTAGCTATGTTTATGAGCTTTAGTATTTTTATTTATGACCCACAGGTTGCTATTATAGGACTTGCTGTATTTGCAATAGCTTATTTTTTTCTTTTTAAAGTGGTTAAAATGCGATTACAACGTAATGGAACTGCAATATCAAATGTAAATGAAGAAAGATATCGTCTAATGAACGAGGGGTTTGGTGGTATCAAAGATGTATTATTACTAGGAAGGGATTTTGACTTCATTAGAAGGTTCAACATAACCGGTAAAACACTGGCTTACAGCCAAGGAAACAATGCAGCTTTAACTTTAGTTCCCCGGTACTTTATGGAGTTAGTAGCTTTTGGTTCTATGATTGCACTTGTACTTTATTTAATTTCAAGCCATGAGGGTAATTTAGGTATGGTGCTTCCAATTTTTTCAGTTTATGCTCTCGCGACTTTTAAGCTATTACCAGCTTTTCAACAGATTTATGCTAGTCTTGCTACTATTAAAGGAAATATTGCTGCATTTGAATCAGTTCAACAAGATTTAGCCGACTCTGTTCAAAAAAATTTAACAGCCTTGATTCCAGAAAAAAGATCACTTAATCCAAAAAATGATATATCACTTGAAAATATTGTTTTCACTTACCCTGATAAAAATGAAATAACATTAGATCATTTAAATATTGATATTCAGGTTAACAGTGTAGTGGGCATAGTTGGGCCCTCGGGCGCAGGTAAATCAACATTAATTGATATTATTCTTGGTTTAATCGAACCTCAACAAGGTCAGCTCAAAATAGATGATGAACTTATTGATAAGTCAAATCGACGTTTTTGGCAAAACACTATAGGTTTTGTAGCCCAAACTATTTTTTTGTCAGAAGGTTCTATTTCTGAAAATATTGCATTTGGCATCCCAAAAGAACAAATTGATATATATAAAGTACAAAATGCTCTCAAACTAGCTCACTTAGATGAGTTTGTTGAAAGTCTTAAAAATGGAATAGATACGAAAGTTGGTGAACGGGGCATTCAACTTTCTGGAGGACAAAGACAGCGTATAGGTATTGCCAGAGCGCTCTATCAAAAAGCTGAAGTTCTTATATTTGATGAGGCTACTAGTTCACTTGACGGCATTACTGAAAAAATGATTATGGACGCCATCCATGACTTTAGTGGCAAAAAGACAATAATATTGATAGCTCATAGACTTAAAACAGTTCAAAAATGTGATGAAATTTTTTATCTTGAAAAAGGTAAAGTTGTAGATAGAGGAAGTTATGATGAATTAATCAAAAAAAATGAAAATTTTAGAAATATGGCTGCACATGCTTAAATTGACTATAACAAAAAATTAACCATGAAAAAAAATATAATTTTAATTGATTTAGAATTATCTTTAATTAGTTCAATAAGTAAATCCAAAAAATTAAATATAGAATATTTGATTACCGATGCTGATGAGTCAAAAATTTCAGAAATGAAGAATTCATTGAATGTTAAAAATATAATTACAAGATCAAAATTTCACGAACAAACTGATATCAATTATGAAAATTTAGATTATCAAATTATTGATAATTTTAAATCTTTTCAATTAGATTCAGAGCATTATCAAGATCGTTTTTCAGATGATGCGAGTATTAAACAATATTATTATTACAATGCTTTATTTTTTTGGATCAAAGTATTTAGTGAGAATTTCATTTCTGCAGTCATTTCTGATAGAGTAGCTCATGGAGCAAATTATGATAGTTTAGCATTAAATGTTGCAAAAGCTTATGGAGTTTCTGCGTATATTTTTGAAAATCATATGGTCAGAAGAAAAGACGACTCCATATTAGCCATTCGTTCTGTTCTTGATTACAATGAAAATAAAAGAATTTCTCTAAATCATAATCAGCTCAATATAAAACAAATTAACATAGAAGATTATCTATTTTATCCAGATAAGATTCAGTCGGTTCTTAAAAAAAAACGAAAAAATATTAAAGAGATTTTAAAGTCTCTGCTGCCTTCATATGCATCAGCTATATCTCATATGTTTGGCTACATAATACGAAATAAATCAATTCAACATCATGGTCTTAAAAGCCCTCCATCAAAAGTTTTAAAAAATATAATATATGCAAAGAATACTCTTAAATATTATAATTCTAATTCTGTTGATCTTGATAAAACTAAAAAATATATTTTCTACGCTTTACATTTCGAGCCTGAGGCCAGCATTATGGCTAGAGCAAGGTTTAGTAATCAAATATCTATCATAAAACAATTATCTCAAAGTTTGCCAAAGAACTGGACCTTATATATTAAAGAACACCCTGATCAATTTAAACTTTATGGTGATGGATGGTGGTACTATCTAATCTCAATTCATAAATTTAGAACAAAAGACTTTTACAAAGAAATTCTAAAATTTAGTAATGTAAGATTTTTAAAAAATAATGTTAAAAGCCAAGATATTATTAATTCAGCAGAGGCAGTTTCAACAATTAATGGAAGTATTGCCTCTGAAGCTATCATGTCCAAGAAACCTCTAATTTTATTTGGACACCAAAGCACCCCTTTTGGTATGTGTAAAAATGTATTTAAATTTACTACTACAAAAGAATTTAAAAAAATTATTGATATAATTGAAGAAGGGTATGTACCAGATTATTCCGACTTATACAGTATCGTTAATAATTATCTTTTCGAACTTTCAAACACATCTCCAAATGATGTACAATTATTAATTGATTATTTAGTTTTTGATTATCATTCAGATAAAGTAGATAATTGATCCTCTAAATAAGATGCAGATACGCTCAAAACTTTTAAAAATATACTTGAAAGAGGAATTTAATCCGAAAATTATAGGACTATTTCTTCCAGGTTATTTCATGGCTAAGGAGATATATCGTAATATGCTTAGGCTAATGCCTAATTTAAAAGGGAGATTGTTAGATATTGGTTGTGGATCAAAACCTCATAAAGATATGCTTAATGTAAATGAGCATATAGGTATCGAAATAGATGATGATGGAAGACAAAATCATAAATATGCAGATGTTCTTTATAACGGAGAAGAAATGCCATTTGATGATAAAAGTTTTGACAGTGCACTAGCAAGTGAAGTTCTGGAACATGTTTTTAACCCTGATACTTTACTCAGAGAAACGAACAGAGTACTAAAGATAGATGGCATATTTTTGTTAAGTACACCATTTCTCTGGGAAGAACACGGACAACCTTATGATTATGCTAGATATACTTCATTTGGATTAAAGTATATTTTAGAAAAAAAAGGTTTCAAAATAATTGAGCAAGTTAAATGTGGCAATGGTGTAGAAGTAGTATTCCAAAAACTAAGTAATTATTTTTTTAGGGCATTTAAATTAAAATTTCCATTTGTCATAATCATTTTTTTAATAATTTTCCCAATCAATATTATTGGTTTAATAGTATCAAAAATCTTACCAAGGAATAATGATATGTATCTCAGCAATATTATCTTAGCAAAAAAAGTAAGTGATTTATAAGTAGAGGCTTTATGGATAGATTAAGAGGTTGGATTAAAAGAATCAAAGAGGAGACTTTTACAGAATTATTTAGAATTATCCTCAGAAAAATATCATCAAGCAAGCCAAGGGAGTCAACTTATTTACCTATATTAAGAAAAGATTTTACTCACCTTGAGTTGGGATCGTATTGTATACAAAAGCTGATAGATGATTATGAATTTAAATCAATTCTTGATATAGGCGTAGGTGAAGGACTTCACTCTGAAATTTTTATAAAAAATAATAAAAAAGTTACAGCAATTGATTACGGTGACTCAATTTATTTTAAAGAAAATAAAAATAAAATGTCAGTTGTTATAGCTGATTTTAATAAATGGGAGACAGAAGAAAAATTTGATGCAGTTTGGTGCTCGCACGTACTTGAACATCAATTAAATGTGAATATATTTTTAGTTAAAATATTCAAACTTTTAAAAGAAAATGGAGTATTGGCCATTACAGTACCACCCGGTGAAAGTTTAGTAATTGGCGGCCATTTAACTAATTGGAATGCAGGTATACTATTATATAACCTAGTTTTAGCAGGCTTTGATTGTAGCAAGGCTAGAGTTTTAAATTATGGGTATAATATTTCTATAATTATAAAAAAAAATTCAAATAATCCTGTAGATACATCATGCTTATCGTATGATAATGGTGATTTAAGAAAAATATCTCATTATTTACCTGATGTGGAATATAGAAGTAATGAAACTGATGATCCTTTCAAAGGAGATATTCATTCATTAAATTGGTAAATTAAAATATGAAAATATTAATTACAGGTGGAGCAGGTTTTATTGGTAGCGTTTTAGTAAAAAAAATGTTGCGTGATAATTTAGATATCATTGTTATTGATAAACTCTCTTTGGGTTCAGTTGATTTCATTGATTTAAGTAAAATTCAGTTCTATCAAATTGATATTAATAATATAGATGAAGTTTTAAAAGTTCTCAAAGGTAATAGAGTTGATGAAGTTTGGCACTTTGCTGCTAATTCAAATATTCCTCTGGGATCAGAAGATATGAATGTTGATTTAAATGATACCTTTCTTTCAACAGTATCAATTCTTAAAATAATGAAAAAAATAGGTTGCAAGAAAATTCATTTTTCATCAAGTTCAGCAATTTATGGATTTAATAATGTTAGACTTCATGAGGATATTGGTCCTTTAATGCCAATTTCTAATTATGGTGCGATGAAGTTATCATCTGAAGCTTTAATTAGTGCATCTCTTGAGTCATTTTTGGATAAAGCTTGTATATACAGATTCCCTAATGTAGTTGGTGTTCCGGCCACGCATGGAGTCATATTTGATTTTATCAAGAGACTAAAAAAAGACATGTCAAGATTAGATGTTTTAGGGAACGGTTTACAAAAAAAGACTTATCTGCATGTCAATGAATTAATAGAAGCTATGCTATATATTAAAGAAAAAACTGAGAATGGATTAAACTATTATAATATTGGTGCGATGGATGATGGTGTCTTTGTAAAACAAATTGCTGAAGAAACCGTAAAAGTTGTTTCTCCTAAAGCTAAAATTAATTATCAAAAATCAGACAGAGGATGGATTGGAGATGTTCCAAGATTTCATTATTCAACTGAAAAATTAAAAAATTTAGGCTGGTCTCCTAAATTATCTTCATTAGAGGCTATAAGAACGGCAGTAAAAGAAATTGCATCACAAGAAGATGTATAAATGAGTCAAGCTATTGTCCTTGCAGGTGGTTCAGGAACAAGGATAAAAGACATTTCTGGAGATTTACCAAAATCTATGATTTCAATTGCTGGTAAGCCTTTACTTCAGCATATAATTGAACAGTGTGTTAAATATAATTTTTTAGACATTAAATTGTTAGTGTCACATAAAAGAGAGATTATTGAGAATTTTTTTAAAGACGGTAGTAAGTTTGGTGTGAAAATTCAATATATTGTTGAGGATAAGCCAAAAGGAACCGCTGGAGCTATATTAGATGCCTTGCCTAATTTTGGAGATAGTTTTCTAGTAATATATGGTGATACTTTTTTTGATATTAATTTAAATAAATTTTGGGAATTTCATAAGACTAAAAAAGGAGATATATCTATTTATTTGCATCCCAATGATCATCCTTTTGACTCAGACTTAGTAGAGATAAATTCTAATTTCAAAGTACAAAAAATACACTCATACCCTCATAAAAAAATATGGCTTAAAAATTTGGTCAATGCTGCTATTTACATTTTTAATAAAAATTCTTTACAGGAATTAAATTTTTCATCAAGTAAACCTGACATAGCAAAAGATCTTTTCCCAATTATGTTATCTTCTGAAAAAAAAATATATGGATACATATCTACAGAATACATAAAAGATATGGGCACCCCAAAACGTTTGTTAAAAGTAAAAAAGGATATTATCTCTGGTAAAGTTGACTCTTTAAAATATGAAATTCCTAAAATAGCCATTTTCATAGATAGAGATGGGACTATCAACAAAGAGGTAGAACATCTGTCTGAAATTGAGCAATTTGAGCTTATTGATGGAGCAGCAGAGGCAATTTATCAAATAAATTTAGCAGGTATTTTAGCAGTTGTTGTGACTAATCAGCCTGTTATTGCTAGAGGAGATTTGAAAGTTTCAGAATTAAATATGATTCATAACAAAATGGATACTTTATTAGGAGAACATGGTGCTTATATAGATAGATTATATTATTGTCCTCACCATCCCGATAATGGATTTGATGGAGAGATCCCAGAATTAAAGTATGATTGTGAATGTAGAAAACCCAATATTGGTATGTTTATTAATGCAAAAAATGATTTGAATATAAATTTAAAGAATTCTTGGATTGTGGGTGATAGCACTGTAGATATATTGGCTGCTCAGAATGTAGGCATGAAAAGTGTTTTAGTTAGAACAGGCAAAGCTGGAAAAGATAATACTTTTGAGGTAACACCCAATTTTGTTGTTGATGATTTAAAAGAAGCAGTTCAATTAATTTTGAAAGAAATAAAAAGTGATATTAGCTAGAGCACCTTTGAGAATGAGCTTTGTTGGAGGGGGCAGTGATCTACCATCTTATTTTAAGCAAAATGGCGGAGCTGTTTTATCTACATCTATAGATAAGTATGTCTACATAGCTGTAAATAAAAAGTTTGATAATGATATTAGGCTCAGTTATTCAATTACTGAAATTGAGAGTAATGTTAATTTTATAAAACATCCCATTGTACGTAATACTCTTAATTTTTTAAAAATAAAAGGCGGTATTGAGATTACCTCAATATCTGATATTCCCTCAAAAGGTTCTGGATTAGGATCATCAAGCTCTTTTACAGTTGCGTTACTTCATGGTCTTTTAACTTTTAAAGGAGAAAGTATTTCAAAAGAAGAGCTAGGCAGACTGTCAAGCCACATAGAAATTGATTTATGTGGTGATAAGATAGGAAAACAAGATCAATATGCATCTGCTTTTGGAGGGTTAAATTTAATTGAATTTAATCAAGATGAGACTGTAAACGTAATCCCAATCATTTGTAATGACAAAACAATTAAAAAATTGGAAGAGTCGATAATTGTTTTCTTTACAGGTTATACTCGAAGTGCTTCAGCTTTGCTTAGTGAGCAATCAAAAAACATGAAGTCACCCAAAAAAAGAGAATTAATGACAAAGATGGTTTCCTTGGCGTATGATATGAAAAGTTTACTTGAAAATGATGATGTCGAACCTTTTGGAGAACTATTAGATCAGAATTGGAGATTAAAGCGCCAAATGACTTTAGGTATAAGCAATCCTGAAATTGATAGTTTATACAATAAGGGAATATCTGCAGGAGCAAAAGGAGGAAAGATATTAGGTGCAGGCAACGGAGGTTTTATGATGTTTTATGCACCTGTTGAAAAACATTCTGAAATTATTAAAGCAATGAAGGGTTTAAAAAGGGTACCTTTTGCTCTTGATAATAGTGGTAGTAAAATTATATTTTCAGATCAAATAAAAAAATAGCATTATGAAATTTACAGTCGAAAATTATTTAAAACAACATAACTTAGTCATCGAAAATTTGAAAATTCATGAAATTGAAAAAGCTATTAAATTAATTGATGATACAATAAAAAAAGATAAGAGAGTAGCTGTATGTGGAAATGGTGGAAGCGCAGTTGCCGCATCTCATTATATCACTGATTGGAATAAAATGGTTTATGCTAATACAGGTTTGAAATTTAATGGAATTTGTCTTTCAGATAATATCGGTTTAATTACAGCCTACTCAAATGATTTATCTTATGAAGAAGTTTTTTCTGAACAGGTCAAGAACCTATTAAATCCTGGTGACTTATTAATAGCTTTAAGCGGTAGTGGAAATTCTGAAAATGTTGTTAAAGCAATAGAAACAGCTAATGCAATGAAGGTAAATACTCTGGCTATATGTGGATTTGATGGTGGAAGATTAAAAAAAATATCTAATAATTCTGTTTGGATACGATCCAATGATATGCAGCTTTGCGAAGATGCACATACTGTTTTTGGACATATAGTCATGAAAAGTCTTTGTGGCGAGTCTCTTTTTGTTTAAATGAATAAAACTCCTGTTGTTTCTTTAATTATGCCAGTTCGCAATAGCGGGATTTTTTTAGAAGATGCTATAAAGTCAATTTTAAATCAATCGTTTAAAAATTTTGAATTTATAATTATTTATGATGACTCTAGCGATAACACTCTTTCGATAGTCCAAAATTTTCAAAAACAAGATGATAGAATAAAGTTAATTTATGGAGATAAAGATGGAATATCAGGTGCTTTAAACAAAGGAATAGAAAAATCAAAAGGAAAATATATCGCAAGAATGGATTCTGATGATATAAGTTTGCCAAATAGATTTGATAGACAAATTAATCATATGACCAATCTTGGTTTAGATATCTGCGGAGGCCACTCATTGTTAATAGATAGAGATGGGAGGGTTAATGGATTAGGCACTGTTCCAAGGAGTCATGATTTATGTGGATTATCAATGATGTTTATGGTCCCATTTGCGCATTCTAGTGTAATGATGTTGAAAAGTTTTTTAATTAAATCTTCAATAAGATATCAGGGTAAATATGAAGATTTTGATATGTGGATACGGATGTTTTCTGCTGGTGCAAGATTTGGAAATGTTGACGAGATTGTTATTCGATATCGTGTTCTTGATGAGTCATTATCTACTGTGCACGCTATTGGCTCTCGAAGAGATACAAGAAGAGTTCTAAGAACATTTAGATCAGAGCACCAACAAAATATTTTTAAAATAGTAAAAAATTTAGATTTCAATTTATTAAGTGAAGGAGAAAAATCCCTTGTTGCACGTTATTTGATCAATAGAGCTCTAACCAAATTTGATATTTTTTGCCTTAGAAGATTAAAGCATATTAAAATAAAAAATATTATAATTATGATACTTTCAGAAGTGCAAAGATTATTAACTAAATATGCTTGGTGGAATTTTTTACGTAAGTTAAATAATTGAATTTAAATTATTTTCAATATTATTTGGAAAACACATAAGGAAACAAAATGGATAAAAAATTTTCAAGTGATATGCACTCTTACACTGAAAAAATAGGTGATTTTCTTCCTACGGATGCTCATCATATAATCAAGCATCGATATTTAGTAGCAGAATTTTTATCCAAGGACAAAAAAGTTTTAGAGGTTGGTGTCGGTCAAGAGTATGGAATGCAGACTATTGCAAAATCTGCTAGCCAATATGTTGGCATAGAATATAGTGAAGAAAACGTATTGTATCTTAATCAAGTTCAATCTAATTATAAAATAATACATGGCGACGCCCACGCTATGCCATTTTCTAACTCTGAATTTGAAATTGTTAATGCTTTGGCTATGATCTATTACTTAGAATTAAAAAAATTTCTATCAGAGGTTAAAAGGATTTTAGTTCCTGAAGGGTGTCTTTTTTTTTGCACTAGTAATAAGGATTCACCAGGATTTACAAAGCCACCATTTACTAAAAACTACTACTCTATCCCCGATTTAAATAAAATTTTAGAGGAACAAGGATTTGAAGCTGATTTTTATGGATCATTTGCTAGATATAAAAATAATGAAAGTAAAATTTTTATACATTTTAAAGTTTTTATAAAAAATATTTTCAAATCTATTATCAAAATTTTACCTTTTGGTCGAAAATTATGGACAATTATGAGAAATAAACATTTGGGTGGATCGAAAAAATTACCCCACCATATTAAAGATATCGTAATGAATTATACATGGAAAGATGATTTTCATGCTTTAGAAAAAAATATCATTAATAATCAATATAGAGTTATTTACTGCATAGCAAAATTAAAGAATAAAAAGTAATGTTTAATAAATATGGCTATGAATAGTAAAAAAATTGGGATTAAAGTTTGAGGATATTACATAGTTTCATATTATTTTCAGTTGAAATAGGAGGTGGCACTTCTGATTTTATTTATAAGATCTGTAAAGCACAGGTAAAAGCAGGATTAAAACCAGAAGTTTTGTGCGGTAGTTATGCATTCGATATTAATTTAGCTAATTCTTTAGATGGGGTCGATTTTCATGTACAAAAAACTTTTTTTCACAAGAATGGGTTTTCGATTATGCCTGGTCTTATTAAGTGGTGTAGAAATAATCTTAAACAATATGATATTGTTCACATGCATGTATATAGGACTTTTCAAAATTTAATTCTATATTACTATTGTAGAAAATATAAAATTCCTTATGTTATGGATGCGCACGGTTCAGTGCCTTACTTTAAAAGGAAAAATTTTTTAAAAAAAATTTTTGATGTTCTTGTTGGAAAATCTATTTTAAAAAATGCAAATATCCTTTTAGCAGAAACTCAAGTGGGAGTAAATGAGTATTTCGAATTAAGCAACATAATTGATAAAAATAAAGTGGCCATCTTATCACCACCTTTTGATACTGATGAATTTCTGCACTTACCTAATAAAGGTAAATTTAGAAAAAAATATGACATCTCTATGGACCAAAAAGTAATTAGTTTCTTAGGTAGAGTTCATTACATAAAAGGTAATGATTTTTTAATAAAAGGTTTTTCTGAGTTTTTAAAAAACAATAGTAATTCAAAATTAGTTATTATAGGGCCAGATGATGGCCATATGGATGAATGCAAAAAAATTGTAAAAAATTTAGATATAACAGATAAAGTAATATTTACTGGTTTTTTAGGTGGTGAATATAAAAATTCTGCTTTGATTGACTCAGATATCGTTGTTCAATTATCCAGACAAGAGCAAGGTGCATGGGCACCTTTAGAAGCAGTTCTTTGTGAGACACCCATAATTGTTACTGCTCATACGGGAACAGGAGAGGATATAAAAAGATTGGATGCAGGCTATTTAGTGGATTTTGATGATATTGAAGGCTTATGTAAAATATTTAATCATATTTTTAAAAATTATGAATTAGCAAAAAAAAAAACCATAAAAGCAAAATATCACATTGAACTAAACCTTTCTTTTAATTCAAGAGTGGGGGAATATACTAATATCTATAAAAAATGTGTTAATGATGTTGTTTTTTAGCTCAAATTATTCTAATTATAATTTAACTACTAAAAACTTTGAAATTTATAAATCTGTTTTTTCATGAGAAAGATACCTTTTTTTAATTATCCTGCTCTTTTTGAACAACGAAAAGATGAATACTTAAAAATTATTCAAGATGTTCTTTCTCGTGGTGCATTTATAATGCAGCAAGATCTAATTAATTTTGAAAATGAATTAGCAAAATACCTTGGCGTCAAGCATGTAATTGGTGTTGCGGATGGCACTATGGCGTTGCTGACCTCATTAATCGCTGCGGGTATTAAAAAGGGAGATGAGGTAATAGTCTCATCGCACACTTTTGTAGCAAGTGCAGCTGCTATTCATCATGCTGGAGCGACACCTGTATTAGCAGATTGTAAAAGCGATCATTTAATAGACCCTGAGTCTATTATTAAATTAATCACACCTAAAACTAAAGCGATCATGCCAGTTCAATTAAATGGAAGAGTTGCAGATATGGATGCAATTAATAAAATAGCTAAAGAACACAAATTAATTATTATAGAAGACTCTTGTCAAGCCTTAGGTGCAAAATATAAAAATCAATTTGCAGGTACTTTTGGGTTAACTGGGACCTTCAGTTTTTTTCCAGCAAAAATTTTAGGTTGCTTTGGTGATGGTGGGGCTGTCGTAACAAATAATGATGATATTGCAAAAAAAATTAGAATTATTAGAGACCATGGAAGAGATCCAAATGATAATAAAGTAAACTCATTTGGCTTTAACAGTAGATTAGATAATATACAGGCAGCTATTTTGGGTTTTAAATTAAATTACTTAGATGAAGTAATTGTTAGACGAAGAAAAATAGCATCAATATATCATAGTA